>OBUW01000198.1_pt1 | contig 43655 bp, 21 predicted proteins | sample 1475761 | NCBI WGS metagenome assembly OBUW01 (sample SAMEA2579908, study PRJEB22360) | human gut metagenome | biome: human gut; feature: human-associated habitat; material: faeces | place: Denmark | collected 2008/2010
CCCCCCCCCCCTATAGCTTTTGCTGGTTGATGCCATACTCAAATGGATAATATTCTGATGGATAATGTTATATCTTGAAAAACATATAAATATGGGAGTTGGATCTATAACTTTATTGAAATAAATCATATTTAATCCAACAATCAATCAATTCACTCTTCCATTTCTAACAAACAATGTTTTTAAAGAATATTTTCATTGCTCTTGCTATTGCTTTATTAGTTGATGCTTCTCCAGCTAAAAGATCCCCAGGTTTTGTCACTTTAGACTTTGATGTCATTAAAACTCCTGTTAATGCTACTGGTCAAGAAGGTAAAGTTAAAAGACAAGCCCTCCCAGTTACTTTAAATAATGAACACGTTAGTTATGCTGCTGACATCACTATTGGTTCCAATAAACAAAAGTTTAATGTTATTGTTGATACTGGATCTTCTGATTTATGGGTTCCTGATGCTTCTGTTACTTGTGATAAACCTCGTCCTGGTCAATCAGCAGATTTCTGTAAAGGGAAAGGTATTTACACTCCAAAATCTTCTACCACTTCTCAAAATTTGGGTACCCCATTCTATATTGGTTATGGTGATGGTAGTTCCTCTCAAGGCACTTTGTATAAAGATACCGTTGGTTTTGGTGGTGCTTCAATCACAAAGCAAGTCTTTGCCGATATCACCAAGACTTCTATTCCTCAAGGGATTTTAGGTATTGGTTATAAAACCAATGAGGCTGCTGGTGATTATGATAATGTTCCAGTTACTTTGAAGAACCAAGGAGTTATTGCCAAGAATGCTTATTCACTTTATCTCAACTCTCCCAATGCTGCCACTGGACAAATCATTTTCGGTGGGGTTGACAAAGCTAAATACAGTGGTTCATTGATTGCTGTTCCTGTCACTTCTGATAGAGAATTAAGAATCACTTTGAATTCTCTCAAAGCTGTTGGCAAAAATATCAATGGTAATATCGATGTTCTTTTAGATTCTGGTACCACAATTACTTATCTTCAACAAGATGTTGCTCAAGATATTATTGATGCCTTCCAAGCTGAATTGAAACTGGACGGTCAAGGTCATACTTTCTATGTTACTGATTGTCAAACTTCTGGAACTGTTGATTTCAATTTTGACAACAACGCCAAGATTTCTGTTCCAGCTTCTGAGTTTACTGCTCCGTTGAGCTACGCTAACGGTCAACCTTATCCAAAATGTCAACTTCTTTTAGGTATTAGTGATGCTAATATTCTTGGTGATAACTTTTTGAGATCAGCTTACCTTGTTTATGATTTGGATGATGATAAAATTTCTTTAGCTCAAGTTAAATACACTTCTGCTTCAAACATTGCTGCTCTTACCTAGAGATACCTACTTTTTAGGTTATAAGTGTCGATTAAAATGCCATCCTTTTAGGTCTTTCTTTTTTTTGTTGTTGTTATTCTTTTCTAGTTGACATTCTTTTTCTTATTATTATTACAATTATTAAATATCTATTAGTACTTACTATGTAAGCAAATCTTATTAACTCTATTCTCTAGAACAATCTCTACCAAATAAATAAACTTTTATCCAATCAAAACAAACCAAAAGTTGATTTTTGATTGATAAACACATCATTATATAAGCTGATCTCCAAAATAAAAATGTCAAATTACCACCAGAAGAAAGATTAGACCAAGACCCAACCGCTAAATCTGCCACGGCTTTTTCTGACCCAATATAAGCCAAAGAACCTCTATAATTATAAACAAATTTAGGTAAGGAGTTTTCTAATCGTTGTAATCTATGTACGTAAACTTCACTAATTGAAGGATCTTGTTTGATTTTGTATCGTAATTTTTCAACTTTTTGTAATTTCTCAAAATAATGTGCTAAATATATCCCTTGTTGGAAAGCTACTTGAGCTGTTGGAGCATATTTAGTGAATGTACAATCACCCAAAGCATAAATATTATCGGACCCTTTTAATTTTAATTGATCGTCAACTAATAATCCACGAGGACTAGTTTGTTGTTCACTAAATTTATCCATTATAATTTTGGTGAATCCACGTACAGAATTCCCAGTGGCCCAAATAAGCATTCCATAAGGTACTTTATCGATTGATTTATCACTTTTCCGCATAACATCAACATGAGTATCATCAACTTTAACGATTCTTGAATTGGTGACTAAATTGATATTGGTATCTTTGAATATGTGGTTGGTATATTCGACTAATTCGGAACTAAAAGTGTGTAAAACTACTGGTTGACTTTCTACTAATGATACTTTCATATCTTTGGCAATTTGTGGCATCCATTTTTTCAAATCTTGATCGATATAATCTTGGATTTCTCCGGCAGCTTCTACCCCAGTTGGTCCACCTCCACAAACAACAATATGTAATAAACGTTTACGATCAGGATCACCAACTGGTAATAAATTGGCAGCTTCAATTAAATCGATAATTTTCTTTTTAATTTTAATTGAATCGCGTACTTCTTTAACAAATGTTGAATGTTCAGCCACCCCAGGGATACCAAAAGTGGAAGGTTGTGCACCAATACCAACCACCAAATAATCATAGTTTAACTCAGTAGTGATATGTTCCATTTTATGTTCTTGATGGATCTTAGGGTCGTTGGATGACGTATCATCTCCAGAATGTCCTGAATGAACCGTTGTTGATTGTTGAATTGTTAATTTGTTATTCACTGGATCAATACCAATTGCTTCTGCTTCATAATAATTCACTTCTCCACGACATTTTCTAATCATTGATCTAATAGGTTCAATAATTGATCTCATATCAACCGTACCAGTTGGGACACTAGGTAATAATGGCGTGAAAAGGAAATAATTTCTTGGTGATACCACCGATACGTTATATAAACTAGTATCAATATTTTTCAAAAGAGAAACAGCACCCCAACCGGATCCTAAAATGACAATAGATTTTTTAGGTTGTCCATTAGGGAAATATGGTGATTGTTTGATTTGATCAACTGGTTGTGATTCTTGATATACTTTATAAGCAATAAAGGAAGTTCCACCAACCACAGTTAATGCCACACCAGATAAGGTATATTTAAAAAATTTTCGAATAATCGGAAATCGAGGAACAGTTTTAGATGACATGGTGTTCTTTTTATTTGAAAAGGTGATTCTTCTATAAGAAAGAAGTAAAGAAAAAGAAGTAGAAAGAAACAGTTTTTTTTTATAATCTGTGTTTATTATATTTAGATTTTGTGGACCTTTAGAAGGAAGTAGAAAGTCAAAGAGCAATAATTGAAATTCGAAATATGCCCATCGGATATAACAAAACCTAAAACCCACTAATGTATGGAAATGCGTCTGTGCGTGGGTGCGCCATCCTAGATTTCGGATAATTATCGGCTTTATCGCACTGCGCATTATGACCGAAAAAAAAAAAAAGAAATCAATTGTTATTTTTATATCCGAATTTCTCTTTGTCGGATAAAACAAAAAAATTTGAAGATTTCATTGGTCTCGTCATGCTACCAAATGTTGAAAAGGTAACAACATCCCAACGAAACCCTGTTTATTGTTGGCAAGATATAGCTAGCTAGCATATCTTATTGACAACCACATTATGCGTGTGAATTTTATAATTCAAAAATCCCTTCGTATTTTCAAACGATTGGATTTTGTATGGAATTTGGTAAAAAATTTGAGTACAAAATAGCTCATATTTTCCTAATCTAGTAATGTACTAAATACCAAATATTTAAAGTTTCAAATGAACACCCGTAGAAGATGTGCGCATTACAACAGTTTACTATATCACTCAGTTCAATTCCAACCTTCTACATATTAACTCAACGCCGAACAGAATAACAACCAATGAAGACTTTAAAAATATATATATAAAAACAAAATAAATAAAAGTATAAATAATACCCCTAACAAATAAAAAGCTTCTCTCGATTTCTCTCTGTGTATTTTATAATTTGTCTTGGTTTTCTTTCCTTTTTTTTAGAAAGAAACAAATAAAAAATTTGGAAAAGTTAAACAAAAATCTATATATAAATAAATTCGTCCTCCTACCTTCGTTACTGTATGAAAACGTTCTCTTAATGTCCAATACTTAATGTATGATCTCTATCATAGATACCACGGTTTCTAACATATGGATCTAATTGAATATAGTTTCTGGAAAGAGCAATATTCAAATCGATTTTATCCTTCAAATATCTATCAGACACTTGAGGGTTAGTCGATTCAATCCATTTTCTTGTAGTTTCAAAAAATCTAACCAATAATTCATCTCTTTCTCTCTTCAATCTAGCAAATTCAGCATCCTTTTGTTTTGGAGGATATTCATCTTGTGGTTCTGGAATTGGGTAAAAACCTCTAGTAGTATCTTCACCACCCAAATAATCAGGAATTAAAGTAGGATCAATAAACTTAGACAATTCTTTAGCGTCTTTAGTGAAATGAATCTTAGAGGCAACCACTGGGTCTAACCAATTCTTAATAATATTCCACACAGTGGAGAAGATCCAAGGAGCATTATGAATCAAGATGAACCCTAAAGTTTCTGGATAATGAGCTTCAAAAACATCAGCCAAAAATTTAATTGTAGCATAATCGGCATTTTTCAAAGAAAATCCAGTCAAATCGAAAACAATAGTACAAGTATCAACTGATTCACTAACTTCTCTAAGGAACAATCTGGTCCATTCAATAGTGACAACAGCATATCTTTGATTTTGTTCTAATGGAGAATCTGCAGTTAAATGCTTCTTAGCTTGGAACATAAAGATTGGATTATTATTCTTATCTCTACCTTTAATCCAAGATTTTTCAGTAGTGAAATTTTTAATAAACCCTTTGTTGGTTCCATTAAGATAAGATGGACCATCAGCTTCCATAGCCCAGTCGTCAGCGGGGAAATCATTAGATCTCCAATGTAATGATTTAGAAAGCATTTCAATGGCTTTTTCAGTATCCCATTTTCTGGCTCTAATAAATCTCAACACAAGATTATCTATCAAATCAGTACGTGGGACTTTCAAAATCGCACGATGTTGGTCTTTAGCACCATATTGACTAAGGGCGGTGATTGGTGTTTGACCAGCATTTACGTGAATAGGAGTGTTGATTGTAGCTTGATGACGACTAACACCACTTCCACCATTGGATTGTTGATAGTATTGTTGTTGTTGCTGTTGCTGCTGCTGTTGTTGTTGTTGTTGGAACTTGTTAGGATGACCAATTCTACCACCATAATTACCATTTATTTTGTTATTATTACCATTCTTGAATATAGTAGCTGGAGTGTAGTCATAATCAGTAATAGTAGTCTCAGCAGTAACAAAAGTTTCCAAAGAATTAACTGAAGCAGTATCATTGTCATAATAAGCACCACCATTGCCATTATTGTAATTGACACCACCACCGTTAGAGAAGCCACCAGCACCTGCAGCATTATCTAAACTTGGATCATAATCGTCAGAATATTCATAACTGGATTTGTGGTGATGGGCATAAATAGCGTAAAATTCATCACTTGCAATATCTACTGGAACATATCTTTCTGAAGAGGATTGAGTTTGAATTTGTATCATTCTTTTGGAATTAGCTGGTGGAGAACCTTGGGCAGTACCAGTACCACCATTGTTCAAAGCCGAAGCAGTGGATTTTTTAGATCCAAAAAGACCTCTTTTCTTTTTAGAAGCATTACTTTGGGTTGAATTGATTGAGCCTCTGGTATTGGTTTTAGATAAACCAGCAGTTGGAATGGCTTGAGATTCATCAAAATCAGCAGTCGAGGTGGAAGCCACAAAACATTGTTTGTAAGCCAAATCGGAATCAGAAATATCAACAGGGTAGCCAAAAAATTTCAAATAGTAGGCCCAAACTTGTTTTAAAACAATTTCTTGGTCACCGTTAAGAGTTTGTATTCTTTGCAAACGGTATTTTACGTTCTCAGATGCCATGGTTGTTGTAGTGATTGAGATCTATACTAGATATGGCGTGTTGCAATATTGGAAAATTGGAACAAAAAAAATTAAAAAAAACTTAACTGTGTGAATATGGAATAAAGCTCTTGGGGGTTGGCTGATAATACTTTAAATAGCTAAAAATCCTCTATTCTCTATTAGATAGTTAGATATAATTCAAGAATGAACAACGATTGAAGTTAATAAAAAAAAGGGGGAACAAACTAACTCTGTTCAAAAAATGTGGTTTGTGTGAAAAATGTGTGTCTGTCGTACCAAAAAGCCGATCGTTGAGATTTTCAGATTTTCAGAAGAAAGAAGACAGAAAAAATAGAAAGAAAAAAATCGTGCGTGCGTGGGTGCAGTTTTGATGACAAGTGCGTGTAACTTTGTTGGGGCAATTTGAACAGAAAATAATCAAGTTGTGATCTTTCTTATTCTTTTCAGGTGTTGTAAAAACTTATTTTTGGTTGTCTTTTCTTTTAATTGAAATCAACTGGGAATATTAAAGATATTTATGATATAATCCAAGAACAAAAATCAATTCAAATATGTCTAGTAGAAGAAAAAAGCAATGTATCAAGCACCTATTTCAAATACAAGGAAATTTGTAGATCTTTTGCAATAAATTGGGGATATTGAAAAGTGCAAGAAAATTTCAGTAAAAATGAAACCAAACAAATAAAAAAGAAATTGTTTGAATACTTTGTGGAAAGATTTATAATCTCAATTGAGCAAGTAAATTTGGAATAGTTAAAGATATCAAATCAAAATCTGGAATAAACTTGAAATGATGAAAATCAATAAATGTGATTCAATCTTCAATATATATATATATATATTATGTTGATAAATTGGAGATTGGGAAGATCAGGGGGGGTGAGTTCTGGGTTAATGTGATTCCTTTTATCTATGGAGGAGAAGGGGGGATACGAGAAAAGGATTAAAATTTGAGATAAAATAAAACTCGAAATAAAATAAAAATCAAAAAAAAGAGCAAGGAGGAAATTGTAATGAATATATATGTGAATTTCAAAATTAGATACAATCACAATGAAGAGGGACTTTTGAACTTATCACATTCGTTTATATTTTTGAAATTAGATTTCCCATTATATGTTCAATTTATTAGTAAAATCTAAAACAAACAAACAACAAAAAAAAAGCACAACTTAACAAGCAATTTCAAGAAATTCTGTTTCCCACACTTTTAAAATTCTTTTCTTTTTTATTTTTGGGCTTTAATTTCAATTGATTTCACAACTCTAAACTTATTCAAGAAATAGAATAGATTGGTATATCACCATTGACTACTAAACAATAGTTGAAAGGAAACAAACTATTTACCTAATACAGCAAAATCTATTTTCTTGATTACTCTTTTTTTTTTTTCACAAACTTATATTAACTTTATATGCAGTCAAGTATAGATACTGACATTTTATTTTTCTCCACATTTCAAATTACCCACCCTCTAAATTAAATTAACCTTCAATCAACACTATCATCCATTAACCCACTAACCAATCTTTATAGCAAGCACTCGATATGTTTAATAACCTTTGATTAATTGCTCTGGTTATTTATAAAACGTTTCTTTTCTCTTTTTATTATTTTATGGTTTCTTAATTGGAGGAATTTGTATTTAAACGTTATCATATCCTGGGTTTAAGGTTGTAGATATAATTTCTAACCATGTTCTGAGGCAATGTAATCAGTTCCACCATATTTTGTTGTTGTTTGGTATTCACTAGTTGCTGGTACTACTACTACATTCAATTGTTTAAAACGTTTCATATCTTGATAGTTTTCTTTTGCCCGTGTACTTTTGTGCTTCTCACGATTGCTGTATAAAGCGGAGTTATTAGTTGCAACTATTTAATGATAGTTTTCTCGTCCCCTCATTCCGCCTTACCTCCAAAAAAAAAAAAAAAACAGAACACTGATGTCATACCTCTTAGCTTTACTATTAACTTAACAGATATCCTCCAATTTCTCTTACTTGGTCTACGCAGCATAAATAAATCACATTTGGAACCATTTCAGTTATATTATATTGATGAATACCTGTCATGTGTGCATTGAATTGTTATTTTATTATTATTCTAGCTGTAATTCAATGTGTAGATTAATTTCACTTATCAACAGCTCTGCCCCCCTCTCTTTTAAAAATTTAGGTCCGGTATCATTTTCCCCCACTTTTTAGGAAAAAAAACTACAAAAGAACCACCCTTAATTATTTCACTCTTTTACATGTTTCGACCAATCATTAGATTTTTTGCAAGTTTGAGTGGATGTAAGACTGCATAATATTTAGTACTTTCCTTATTAGGCAAGTTTAGGAACTATCTATTAACAATCTAAATAAATTCTTCTTTTTTCTCTTTGGACCAATCTGGTTCTTTCCCTATTTGGAAATTAATACGAATAGTGAAAATTTATTTATTTTTTTTGTCCGAGGTGTTATTGAAATGATTTTGTTAACTCCTATGCTTACATACGATATGATTGCAAAATGAGAATACGTTGAATTGACATATCTAGGTAGATATAATTTCGTGTTTAATAACCCTGTGTTCTATACATTGATATGATTCAAAATTTAGAGATAAAAAAAGAAACATGTCTTGTACATCAAAACATTGCATAAATAAGCGATTGTTGCTTGGTATTAGAGATTAGATTGTTCCTTTTTTTTTTTCAGTTGCTCTTTAGCTTTTGTTCATTAGCGGAGTTGCTGTTGTTGGGTCTGTCAATCAATGAAACCAAAAAAAAATGCCAGCAGAAGCAATATAGCAATTGGCCATGTGACTTTGATTTTGGTAAACACACACTTCCCCACCCCACAATTTAGTGTAGATTCTTTCAAATGGTCCACCACCAACACTTATATATCTTTCTCTCATCTTATTGTTATTAATTAACTTCTGTTGATTTATATTCGACATTTATACACGAAAACTAATTATATAATTAAGTAACCATTACTCATTAACTTATCTTCTTCTTGATCTAGGATGAAGAATTCTACGAGGATTAGGAGCTGGAGTTACCACTGGCATATTCATTCCACCGGGAGCAGCACCAGGAACACCAGGAACACCAGAAGCAGCAGGCGCGCTAGGGGCACCACCAAATGTGAATGAATTGTTATTAGTAGTACCACCAAATATCCCTGGTTGTTGACCTGGTTGTCCAAAAACGTTACCAGCAACACCAGCAACACCAGCACCAACACCACCACTACTAAAAGGTGTAGAGGTACCACTTCTATTCTGTTGACCAAATACACTAGCCGGATCAGGAGTAGACTCTTTACTACCAGTGAAATTAAACAGCGGTGGTTTATTAACAATTGCACCAAAACCACTAGGAGCAGCAGCAGTAGTGGTAGCTGCTCCACCAAAGTTGAATGCAGGTGTGGTTGGACGGCTTCCAAATACATTTGTTGTTGCAGCACCAGCAGTTGGGCCGCCAAAAACATTAGTTGTAGCTGGCGTAGAAGTAGAACTTTGATTATTCATTCCACCAAATACATTACCGCCTGGTGTTGCAGCAGTCTTATTACCAAATATTCCACCAGTATTACCAAATGCATTATTTGTACCTTGACCAAACGGACTCTTACCACCGAACGCTCCGCCAGAAGTATTGGCTGGTTGTGGAGGTTGTCCAAATCCTGCAAACACAGGTGTAGCTGATGGTTGTGATGCGGCACCAAAGTTGAATATTGATGGTGGCTTATTGCTTGTAATTTGTGATGGTGGATTCACTCCTGCTGCAAATTTGAATCCAGAATTGGACAGAGACTTAGCAGCATCAGCATCGGTTGTAGCAGTAGTAGCTGGCGCGTCTGTTTTTTTAGTATTGAAAGAAAACGTGGATGATGTAAGAGAGGGGGCAGTTGTGGATTGTGTAATAGACAGTGAACTCGATGTGTCCTTCTTCTCTTTGTTATCAGTTGTTCCAATACCACCTAAACTGAATGCTGGTTTTGATGTACTGCTACCATTGGCACTTGGGAATGAGAATGGAGTAGAAGGTTTATCTGTTGATGGAGTTGCAAAATTAAATTTCTTAGTGGCTGGTTCTTCAGTTTTCTTATCTTCAGCATCAGTGGTTGCTTTATTAGTAATACCAAACTTGAAGGGGGTCGAAGTTGTTGTTGTTGTTGCAGTTGTACTTGAAGCAGCATCATTATTTGATTCTCCTTTAGATCCATCATTGCTCTCAGTAGTTTTAGCAGGTGCTCCAAAGGTAAACCCTGTACTAGGTGGTTTAGTTGTTGAAGCCAGTTTGTCTTCTTCTTTTGAATCTCCAGCAGCCTTATCATCTTTTTGTCCAAATGTGAATGGCGTTGTAGAGCCGCTTTTGGATTTATCACCAAATAATGAAGTTGTCTCTGTTGGTTTAGCATCATCTTTAGTGGTGTCAGTTTTTCCTAAGGTGACAGGTGTACTTGAAGGTGTAGTATCTTTCTTCTCGCCACCACCCAATGAAAATGGCGTAGTTGTAGCGTTGTTAAACCCAAAAGAAAATGACGGCTTAGATGTGGTAGAAGACTCAGTCTTGTCAGAAGCTTTGAAGGCATCACCAAATAGACTTGGTTTAGAATTAGGTGTTGCTTCTTTTGCGGCAGAATCTGGGGTCTTACCAAAACTAAAAGTTGGTTTATTTGAAGAAGCTGGTGCACCAAAAGTAAACTTTGGCTTGTCGGATTTGGTTTCAGATTCAGTTGAAGGTTTGCCAAATAAAGGTTTTTTAGTTGTAGCCGTATCTTTGTCCTCATTAGACTTCGGATTAGTTATATTAAACAATGAAGTTGTGGTTGAGCTCTTTTCCTTGTTACCAAAAAGTGAAGGAGTGGCCGACTTTGAGGTATTAGCAGATCCAAACAGAAAAGAAGGCACTGGTGGTTTGTCATCACTCTCAGAATCAGATAAGTTTCTTTTCTTTTTGGGAGCTTCTTGTGAAGGTACGGGTTTAGAACCAAATAAACCAGTTTTGGCACTTTGGTTAAGGTCAGTGCTCTTCACATTCTCTGGAACCGTTTCATTAGCCAATTTAGTTTTTGCCAATATTTCTTGGTTTTGTTTCCGATCATTAATAATACTTTCAAAATCATTTTTCTTGATATCAAACTTAAACCCAGAAGATGGACCAGTGGTTGGTTTATTTGGTTTGGAGCTTTCCAAAGTGGTTGGCTCTTTTAGTTTTATTATATCCGATATAGAACTCGAGCTAGTCTTTTCCAAGTATTCTGGATCTAATGTTAATTTGGCATTATTAGTGACCCCAAAAGTTTCACGATCACGACCAGTTTTGTTGCCAAAAGTTTTGAAACTTGGTTCCTCATCCTCACGAGGTATTATTTGTGTCATTGATTTGTCTTGTGTTTTTGGTTGAGAATTGAATTTTGGTTTGCTGATGCTACCCAAAGCACCATTCAAAGAAGATGTTGAATAAACTGGTTTTTCTTCGTTAACATCATACAAAAACTCCTTCATAGCAAATCCTTTTCTTTTTGGTTTTTTAATAGGTCGAGACACTTCAGTTCGGTCGAATGATAATGAAGGTGATCTTTTCTTGAAGTTTAATTTTGTCGACAAATAATTAAGATCATGTGTTTGAGTTGACATTTCCACTTTATTGGTTCCTGGAATTCTTTTACCATTAGTTTCATTGGGGTTAATCATATATTTTATCCGCTTCTGTAAGGATTCAGATAATTCAATTGATCGCTTCAACTGTAACAATTGATATCTTTCACGAGGATCTAAATTGATAAACGGAGGACGTATAAGATTTCCGTCCTCATCTTGGTACAATGATCCAAACTCCTTTTGCACTATTAGTGCTCCTTCATTATATACAACACTACCCCCATCACCAATTTTGTCATCATCATACTCATCATTGTACTTTGCTGCACCAGTAATAATATCAGAGTTTGGTGCATGTGGCAAGTTAACAAATGGTGAGACATCACGACTCAATGAAGAATCCTCAACATCACTAACTCCGATTGATCTGTTATAATTGTCCTTTGTTGTCACTCGAACTTCTAGATCATTGTTCAATTCCTCTTCACTAGTCTTTAAATTGGTACATATTATCAGGTATGATCGTAATTTATTCTGTGGCAACGATTCTGAGTTATAAACCGATGATCGTGGTATTCCTGATGCTGGAGGGTGCCCTTGTATGGACAAACGTTTTCTTTTGTCAGATGATTCAAAGTTAGTTAATAATGGTCCATCTAAATCTATATCATTATCGATTTGGTCTTGTTTTCTTCCACGTGGAGAGTATGTTGTTGACTGATTGGATTTGTAGGATTCATTTGCCGTTGCAGTAGTTGAAGGTTTAAACTTCAAAGAACCATTGGATAATTTATTTGATGATTCACTTGAGTTTTGATTATAGTTTTGGTTATTAAAAGATGTCTCGGTATTTGGACTTAATGATCTTTTTCTATCTGGCATTGATTGTTTTGGTATTCCTATTACTTCTTAAGTTGTGGCTGATTGATGGAAGATGTGAATAGATGAGATTGATGGACTGTGGTGGTGGTGATGATGATGATCTCTTTTTTTTTTGTCTTTTTTTGTTTCTGCTAACAAAATTGAGCAACAAGATTATTCCAATGAAAAAGTAGTGCAAAATGATCAAATGGTTTTTTTTTCATTTGAGATCTTTTTACACCAAGAAGTAAGATCTAAAATCACCGCTCTTGTTATATAGACAACTCTATCTTTCACCCATCCTCAATTCCTTAGTTTTGAATGATAAAACACGTTGAAATAATCCACCGAGTACGGTATTCAACGGCCTCTACCATTGCTAAAAAAATCCAATTCTCTAAATTGGATGAAAAATGGAAAGCAAAATGGAAATCACAATCACCAACTGGTTCCCTACATCCAACAAAACATCTAATACCAGAAACAAATGAAAAATTTTACTCGTTAGCAATGTTCCCATACCCTTCTGGTGTACTTCATATTGGTCATCTTCGAGTATATACCATCAGCGATGTAGTGGCACGATATAAACGATCCAAAGGTTTTAATGTTATTCATCCTATGGGATGGGATGCCTTTGGATTACCTGCAGAAAATGCTGCTGTAGAAAGAAATATCAATCCTTCAGAATGGACTGAGACAAATATTGCTAAAATGAAAAATCAAATGGAGACTTTTTTAGCCGATTTCGATTGGCAACGTGAAGTGAATACCAGTTCACCAGAATATTATAAATGGACTCAAAAGATATTCTTAATGTTATTTGAACGAGGATTGGCATATAGGAAAGCAGCAGAAATAAACTGGGATCCTGTTGATAACACCGTCCTTGCTAATGAACAAGTAGATGCCGAAGGAAGATCATGGAGAAGTGGAGCCATTGTTGAAAAACGGAATTTAGAACAATGGTTTATTGGAATCACTAAATACGCTAAAGAATTGAATCGTGATTTGAAGAACTTACCTGATTGGCCCGAAAAAGTTAAAACTATGCAAAAGAATTGGATTGGCGAATCTAATGGGGTCGAGATTAATATTCCAGTCAACTTCCCTGGGTTAGAACATGTAACGGTATTCACTTCTCGTCCAGATACATTATTTAGTATGCAATTTGTAGCATTGGCATTGAATCACCCCATTGTGGAAGCAGCAGCAAGGGAAGATCAAGAATTAGCAGCATTTATTGAATCTGCCAAATCAATCGATGATCCAACATCGAAAGCAGGTTACATGTTGAAAAATATAAAGGCATCTATTCCAATCGATGTTCATAACAATATTAAGAAATCATTTGATATACCAGTTTTTACTGCACCATATGTGTTAGGGAACTATGGACATGGGGCAGTTATGGGATGTCCTGGACATGATGAAAGAGATTTTGATTTTTGGAAATTGAATGGTCCAAAGGGTGTACCGGCAATTCAAATCATTACTCCCAAAAAACAAAATGCAAAAGACGATTATCCATATACTTTGAAAAAGGGCACATTAGAGGACTCATCAGTATTAACTCATGGATTGAATGATATTGGAGAATATAAGGGTAAAACAATTGAAAAAGCGACCCAAATGATTACTGACTGTTTAAAGTCCCATTCATTAGGTGATTATACTACACAATTTAAAATCAGAGATTGGCTTATCAGTAGACAAAGATACTGGGGTGCCCCGATTCCAATTGTTCATTGTCACGATTGTGGACCCGTGGCAGTCCCAGATAAAGATTTACCCGTAATGTTGCCAGGTGTCAAGGGTAAAAATTTTGGCAAGGGGAACCCATTAGGGAATATTGAAGAATTTGTCAACTGTAAATGTCCATCTTGTGGCAAAGATGCTAGAAGAGAAACTGATACAATGGATACATTTATGGATTCCTCGTGGTACTTTTTCCGATACTTGGATTCAAAGAATGAAAATTTACCTATTGGACCTGAAGCCACTAAACAAATGCCAGTAGACTTATATGTGGGAGGCGTTGAACATGCAATTTTGCATTTATTGTATTCTAGATTTATTGCTAAATTCCTTAGTGATTGTGGATTGTGGGATGGTGAGCCTCATCACAAGGAACCTTTCAAGAAGTTAGTCACTCAAGGAATGGTTCATGGTAAAACATTTAGTGATCCTATAACTGGGAAATTCTTAATACCTGACGAACTTGATTTTACTGATCCTGCCAATCCACTTATCAAAGCCACTGGTAAGACACCTGTAGTTACTTTTGAAAAAATGTCAAAATCTAAGCATAATGGCGCTGATCCTGGTGAATTTATTGAAAGGTATGGTGCTGATGTCATCAGAGCCCATTTGTTATTCCTGGCTCCAGTTTCCGACACCCTCAATTGGCAAGAAGAACAGATTTCCGGTACAGATAGATGGTTGAGACGTGTGATTCAATTGGGTGATTCCATAACTGAAATTCCAAAAGATCAATTCAAGACTGAAGCTTCAGGTTCACTGCAGACTTTCCAAAATGTTACCTTAAACAAAGTACACTATGATTCTATTGAATTCAACAGTCAAGAACTCGAACTTTATAATACTATACAAGGCTACGTTCAATCTATTGCTTCCTCTATTGAAGTTAGGTTTTCACTCAATACCATTGTGTCAGATTTGATGAAGATGACAAATACTATAAGTGAAGCCATTAAAACTACCAACACTTACAATCAAGATTTGATTTTCGATAGCTATCAAAAATTATTGATTTGTATGTCTCCAGTTACACCTGCAACTGCTGAAGAATGTTGGGAAAGATTTGCCCTTAACCAAGGAAAACCAGCACCAAAATCCATATTCCATGAAAAATTTCCAACTGATGCTCCTATTGAATCCAATTTGACCATGTATAATATATTTATCAATGGTAGACATAGAGGAACAATGGAAGCACCTAAATCATTTGCCAAAGAATCTGAAACTGAAATCGTGAAACAAATCTCAGGTGTTGAAAAATTCAATGATCTCATAACTGGACCAGTTAGAAAAGTGATTGCAAAACCTAGTATGATAAGTATAGTCTTTAAATAGAGATTGGGAGTACCCACCTACTTGTATATAATTCGTAACTCCACATCAATTAAATTTTTGTATATATACACAAATCTATATTCTATTTACAAGTATGTTTGTAGTATTAGTATCCACGTTTCATAACGTAGGTTTTGAAATCCTGTCGTTTTATTTTTCCATGATGTTTGACTTGAGTCACTTGTGCCACTTTTCTTACAGCTTCTGCCAATTCCAAACTACCAAGTTTCATAGCAGCATTATTGAGAACACCCAATTCACGCCAACTCCATGGGAAACGATCAATTGACAGTAATACAACTGCATAAGCATCCTCTAATAAATTCATATTTGTCCAACATTCCACTAAATATCCAGCAAATTGGAAATCATCTTGATTTTGTTGCTTTGGTGATAATAATTTAAAACTATTAGATTTTCTAAATTGTCCTCTTTCATGAAGTATTTGCTGTGCAAATGAATAATTCTTAAATTTACCTGCTGCTTTAATGGCAAGATTATAAAGATATGAATCACGTGGCGCCTTAAATTGATTATCGTTGATATTTTCTTGAAGTTGGTTAAGAATTGGTGATCTGATTAAACTGTTGTTGTCAGTCTCACTCAGCGTATTTTGTTCCTCAGTAGTGGTTGCTTTTTCGGTTGGTTCATCTTGCTGGGGTTCTATAATTTCTATTTCTCTTACTTTTGGTATTCCATCAGTATTCAAATATGAGGCACTGTCGAATCGGTCTTTGAATTCAGTGAAATCGCCAAGTTCAAGAGCAATAGATACATATGAGGCAACCAATGTTTGTTGTCTTAAAAAGGATGGATTGTTCATAACTGTATGTGCCCAAATAGCACTTGATTCAGCCAAAACAAATTTCGAGTCTGGAATATGTGAAGATGGCAAGAAGGGGAATCCATGTATAGGTTTACTAAAATCAACATCTTGTAAAATATTCTGTCTAAACAACTGACCCTTATGATTTAATAAGATCAAATGTTTTTCCTTTCTCTTATGTGGTGGGACATATTTGGAATAGGACAAAATCAAATATCTAAATGCTCGGATAGTAACTGAATTTGTTTGAAGCATTTTATAAAAAAGTGCTCTTGTTAATTCGACATCTCCATCTCTTGCAGCAATATAAAGCATATGTTCGTATGTTTGCAAATTTGGAACCCATCCATGATCATAAACTTGAAACAAAAAGTTCCATGCTTGAGTTTTAAACTGTTTCAGTCTTGAACATCCCTTAGCTAATGTAGAGAGCAAATTCTGATTCACATTCATACCCTTATCTTTGAGTTCATAGTATAAATCCAATGCTCTTTCAATCTCTCGATGCATAACACAAGAAACTATAACATCGGTATACACTTTTTCGTCTGGTTGGGTTTTCTGAGATAAGAATTTCATCGAATCAAACGTATCCAATGCCCTTTGGTGATCTTTTTGATAAAAAATGTAACCCCTAACTATGGATGTATAAATCATTTTCAGAATTTCAATGTTTTTCTTTTTCATCTGTGCCAAAATTCCATCAATCTTCTCCATATGGTTGTTTTTCACGTATGCAAGTATCATTGTTTCATAATGGTCAATTTTCAAATCTGTTTGTTTTGATATTTCTTGGAAATATTTGTTAATCAATTGCATTTGAGAATCAGAGATTTTATCACCTAAAGTTAAAGAACGGACAAACATATAATATATTGGATGAGGTATACTCATTTCTGCTTTATTGTACATGTTCTCAATCATAGGAATCAAGTTTTTCAAGTTTTTAGGTGGGATTTTCAGGAAGAATTTAGAAACACTTCGTTTAGATAACCCAGATAAACCTCCAGCTTGATCTAGTTGTGATAATAATAATTTCCAATTATTTTCCACCTGTTTCTCGGGTAACTTGTTATTACTGGTTTTCGCTGGCACTAAAAGTTCTGATAATAACCCTAAACGTTCTTTGATTTCATCGGGGATATCTAAGCCAGGTGGTGGAGGTGGAGGTGGAGGTGGCACTGCATTTGCCGACAATTTTTTAGTACCTGAAATTTCTCCGAAAATATCATCGGTGGCTTCTTCTATATCTATGGGAGGTAATTGGGATGTATCTGGTTTTTCAGCCGATGTTAATGAATCATTTTCCTGTTCTGGTTTTAGATGTTGTGCGATTACTTTTGTAAAACTCCGAAGATCTTTTAATTCTTTCTTGACCTCGGCAGGTAATCTTGCTATAGAACCGGTATTTGGTGTCTGATTCTGATCAGCCATTCTATATGGCTCGATATCTGCATCTTTCCTATTCGATGATCTGGGTTTCGATGGAGGTATTCTTCTCTTTCGTTTATTGGTAAGACTGTTGCTCGGCACAAATAAACACCGTTTAAACACTAGACTCTGTACATTATTCCCTCTTATTAGTCGTATCATATTCCCACAGAATTTGGTGTTGTCTATTGAAGGGTATCTTAGAATAGTTGTGTAACATATAATAATGAAAACGTTAAAAAAAAATTTTTAGCTGTAGTGTGATGTGATTATGTAATCAACGCTGTATTTGGTTTTTGTAATCAGGGACACACACACACCAAAGAAGTTAGACAACAAGAGACCAACAAGAAAAATTTGTTTCAACTGTTTCATTCCAATTAGTATTGGACAAAACTTACCCCTTATTCAACTTCAACTATTCTTAATAGAATAACAGCTTCCTTGTTTAATATCTTTCGTTAATCTTATTCAATCATTGATCCTTATATGGATTATTAAAATATTTTCAAGATTTTCTTTCTTTTTTCTTTTATATTACATGTCAAACTAATTCTTTAATGTCCCATTCAAATAATAATATTAATTTAAAGGTGCCTGGTAATAGTTTATCAGGTTCCAATTCCAATCATGGCTCATCCTCTTCAGACCGTCATAATAATAGGCACAGATCAGTATCTGCTGCAAGTTTAAATCCAACCACAGGAACTTTAATAACTGGTGAATTAAATGAAACCGATCCGTCAACTAATATCACTCCAGATATAGGTGGTACTTCTGGTGTTGGTGGTGATATACCACCAGATATGGCAATATTGTTACAAAAATTAGATGAAGATTTCTTAGTGAACAAAGTGATTGATCAATGGACTTTTATCAATAGAAGAGAAGAAATTATGCAATCAATAAATCGGTTACATCAAAAGCAAAATGAAGATTTGTTCAATTTGGATCCCTTAAAATTACAGATGCCTTTAAATCCAAGAATGTCAACTGGAGATTTCCTGAAAATTAGCCCCGACAATTTGATCGACATATTAACCTATAGAGCGAATACATACAAATCAGAATTGGCATTTATAGTGCTTGATGCAAAAGGCAAAGAAGTTAGTTCGATCAGTTGGGAGAAATTATATTTGAAAGCTGTCAAAGTTGCCTATGAAATTCAACATAAATTGACTATGAAGAATAGTGACAGTGTTGTCTTGTTGTATAAAGATGGAGAAGTCACTGAATTTGTGGTAGCCCTTTTTGGTTGTTTTATGGCTGGGGTCACAGCTATTCCAATCCATCAAGATATTTCTTTAACGGAAGTTTTGAATATCATCAATTTAACATCAACAAAATTATTACTTTATTCGGAAACCGTGGCGAAAGAATTGGATAGATTAAGTGTTCAGAATCTGAGAATCAATTGGCCATCGAAACTATTAAGATGGAGAACAACGGATTTAGGATCCGCTAGAAAATCCGAAGTGTCGCACTGGAATGCCAAACAACAAAAGTTAAAGAAGGACAACAAAACCTCAAGTGAACAGAATACCAATTTAGCCTATGTCGAGTTCTCACGATCTCCCGTGGGTGAGTTGAGAGGAATTGCCTTAAGTCATCGAACTATTTTTCATCAGATGCATTGTCTTGATTTGGCTCTTCTGTCATTACCAAACTCTGGTGGTGGTCTTCAGAGAAGTTATAAACAATATCGTGCAGATAAAAAAGTGGTGTTGGCTACTTTGGATATTCGGTTTTCCATTGGTATAATATTGGGGGTTTTATTCACAGTATATTCTGGTAATGTACATATATGGGCACCTCAAAAAGTTATGGAAATACAAGGGTTATATGCAAATTTGATTTCTAAATGGAGAGCTTCTTTATTATTGGCCGATTACTTTGGGTTGAAAAGAGTCACTTATGACTACCAACAATCACCCAGTGCCACAAGATATTTTTCCAAAACCCAACGAGTGGATTTATCGTCAGTGAAATGGGCGTTGGTGAATGCCCTTACAATAGATGGAGAATTTATGGAAATTTTAGCAGAAAGATATTTGCGTCCCTTGGGGTGTCAACATCCGGAAAATGCTATTATCCCCATGTTAACCTTGAGTGAGTATGGGGGTATGGTCATCTCTCTTCGAGATTGGATTGGTGGTAAAGAGAAATTGGGTATGAGCATGAAAGATGATGACTCGAATGATTTATCTTCAGTTTTAATTGATAAGGAAGCTTTATCAAGAAACATTGTCAAGATTGTTGAGATCAATCCTTCTGCTAATGACGATATTGGTCATGATCTTTTACGTGTTGACGCTTTTGGGTATCCTTTACCGGATGCAACGTTAGCAGTGGTAAACCCAGAACTGTCAGTACTTGCCAATAAAGACGAATTAGGAGAAATCTGGATTGATAGTCCATGTCTTTCCGGTGGATTTTATGGTTTACGTAAGGAATCGAAGCTGATTTTCCATGCCAAATGTCGTGGATCAAATGGACAATTGGATATGGATTTTTTGAGAACAGGCTTATTGGGGTTCACTTTTAATGGGAAAGTTTATGTTCTCGGATTGTATGAAGATAGAATCAGACAAAGAGTGAGTTGGATTGATCAAGCATTGTATCAAAAACTACATCGTGATCTTGTTATAGGTAATGGCTCCAGGTATCATTATTCTTCTCATTTGCTTGCAACATTGGCATCAGAAGTTAAACAAATTTATGATTGTACGATTTTCGATATTTTCATTGGTAATGAATATTTACCAGTAGCTATTGTTGAAGCTGAAGTTATTCGGAAACAAGTTGCCGACGAAACTGCTGGTGCTGAAGGAGGTAATGCCAAGGCGAGTGAATCTGTCCATGTTAGTGGAGTACCACTTAATGAACCCGTCTTGAATGCTATTGCTCAAAAATGTTTTGATACATTATACAAAAGACATTTTTTGAGATTATATTGTGTTGTGGTTGTCGATTGTGATACCTTGCCGAAATTACTAAGAAGTGGTGGTAGAGAAATCGCCAATATGTTGTGCAAAAAGAAATTTCTTGAAGGTTCATTGAAAGCTGATTTTGTAAAGTTTTTCATTAGAAAATCCATTAGTATGATCCCGCATGGTGAAGATGTAATTGGTGGGATTTGGTCTCCGTATGTTTCCGAATTAAGATCTAAAGCACTTGCCAATTTCCCAGATCAATATTCTACAATTGATTATCGTGAAAAATCAATTGATGATAAAACTGGCGCTCCCTTGACTGATTTCAAAACCATTGTTGATATTTTGAAATTTAGAGTAGCTAAATCTGGTGATTCCATTGCATTTCAAAATGTTGACAACAATTCGAAAAGTAAACCATTAACTTGGAAGAAATTAGAGAATCGTGCTTATGCTGTATGTCAATATTTAATTGAAAAAGCCAATATTAAGGCAGGACAATATGTTATATTAATGTATTCATTATCAGAAGAATTTGTCATTGCGGTATATGCATGTTTAATGTGTGGAATCATTGCTGTTCCGATGTTACCCTTTGATTCCAATAGAATTGGTGAAGATTTCCCAGCATTTGTTGGTGTCATTAGAGATTTTGATATATCAGAAATCTTAGTTAATGATGAAGTCGAGAAATTTTTGAAAAATGGGCCTATAGCTGATTCATTAAAAAAAATTACTCATAAACGAGTGAAATCTTTGAAAATTAAAAATACCGTTAAATTAACTAAAGTTTCTAATATGGCGTCATTAAATTCAAAGATTGCTAGTTATCAAGCAGAAGTGAATTTCCGTGATGAAAACACTACCGCTTTAGTATGGTTAAATTTCACTTCTGATCATTATAGAGTGGGGGCAACTTTGAGTAATAAAAACATTATTGGGGTGTGTAAAGTATTCAAAGAAACTTGTAATTTAAGTTCTCAATCAGCAATTATAGGTTGTGTTAGACATACTTCTGGGATTGGGTTTTTACAAGCTTGTTTATTGGGTGTGTTTTTGGGTACAACCACTTATTTAAGTTCACCAGTCAATTATGCTGAAAATCCATTATCATTCTTTTTATTACTTGCTAGACACAAAGTGAAGGATGTATTTGTTACTGAACAAATGCTTAAATATGCTGCCATTAAATTCACCCCCAAGGGGTTCAATTTATCGAATTTGAAAAATATGATGATTAGTACTGAAAATAGAGTTGAAATTGATTTATTAAGAAAAATTGCTAAAGTGTTCCTGTCCACCAAACTTAGTGCAGCGTCAATGTCAACGGTTTATAATCATTATTTCAACCCAATGATTTCTTCAAGGTCGTATATGACGGTGGCACCGGTTGATCTTTATTTGGATCCTATTGCTCTTCGACAAGGTTATGTATCAGTGGTGAATCAAGCTGAAGTTCCTAATGCATTACATATTCAGGATTCTGGTATGGTACCTGTTTGTACCGAAATTGCCATTGTTAATCCAGAAACAAGGAAAATATGTAAAGAAGGAGAATTTGGAGAAATTTGGGTATGTTCTGAAGCCAACCTTACTGCTTTTACTAACGGACCAAAGGGACCCGTGGATCATTTTGCTCAAACTCAGTTTAGAGGTGTTATTGCTGATGGTAATCCTGATGTTACATATTTAAGAACTGGTGATTTAGGATTTTTGTATAATGTTTCAATCACCAAGAATAAAAGTAGCAACAGCAATGGTGGTGCCAGTGGCGGTGGCGGTGGCGGTGGCGAGGCTGATGGAGAAATTACAACATTCCAACCACTTTTTGTTTTGGGAAAAATTGCTGATACATTTGAAGTTATGGGATTACATCATTTTCCTATTGATATTGAAAACACTATTGAATCATGTCATTCAGATATTTATCGAAATGGATCCTGTATATTTAAATGTGGTGATTATACTATTGTTGTTTGTGAATCCAAACGGACAAAATATTTTGCTTCATTGGTACCTTTAATCATTAATACCATTTTAAGTAAACATCATTTAGTGATTGATATTGTTGCCTTTATTAAAAAGGGTGAATTCCCTATATCAAGATTAGGTACTAAACAACGAGCAAGAATTGTTGATGCTTGGGTTCAAGGAGTTATTCCAATTAGTGCATCATATGGAGTTAATTATGGGGAAAATAGTATGATTAAATTAGTGGAAGAAATTGATATTGTTACTAGAGATGATCCAATTACTGGATTAAAGAATCCAGCATTATCTTATTATGATGATAATGATGATCAAGGTGATGTTTTCAGTGATAATAGAGAAACATTAAAACTTAATGATGATTATAATTATGCATCAATTGGTCAAAAAGCTGAATTTTCTTTAGGAAATTATAGTAATAGTATTGTTTCTGAAGATTGAAAAAAAAAAAAAAAACGGAAAACCACACCTCACATTATATTATTATTAAATAATGATTTATTTATTTTTAAATTAACTACTACTACTATTTGTAGATTCATTGTTTTTATCAAGACTTCTTTTATCAGCTAAACTTTTCAAAGAATTAAATAATAAATCAGCAATACCATTAAATTTTTTAATTTCCAAATTTTGAAGTATTGACAATTTCAATTCATCAAATGATAATGATAACCAAATTTTATCACTATCATTTCTTAATCGTATTAAACTTTCTCTTGATATGGGACCTTCATGTCTAGTATTAATACCATTATGATTATCTTCAATATCCCAAATGATTTTTGTCACGATATATGAAAAAGCTGGATTATAAAAAAACTCTCCAATAGTTGAAGGTGAAGAAGATAAATAATAAGAACAATCAAAAGTATGTAATGAATTTAATTTATTTTCAAAATCAGGATGTAAAAAAAATCCTTTATTTGAACTAATATTAGTTAAATTTGCATCTTGTTTTAAAAATCGTTCTTTCCATAAGAAATTAATTGTATCCATAATATAAGAATTTTGTAAATCTCGATAATGAGTTGAATTTGTATAATCATGAGATTTACAATTTGATATATGTTGAGTAATATTAGATACCACTAGGGGGTCACAACTTAATAAACATGAATATGTTAACGATCTTGGGATTATTATTGTTTTAAGTTCCAATTGATTGAATAATGAAGATGGTAAATTTATAAAGAATTCAACCACTTGATTGGTCAATTGTTCTTGTATATGTTTACAATATTTAATAAATTCATATAATTCAGGAAGCAATAGGTTTATTCTTGATATTATTATATCATCTTGGTTTTCAAATATCCATAAATTTAATAAATATAGTATATTCTTGACATAGTCATGACATGATTCGTAATTGAAGTTGCTATTAGTTTCGTATGATCCATTATTGGTGTCGTAATAGATTTGTTTTAAAATTGAGGCGTTGTGATGAATCATTGTTACTAATCTCATAGGGTCAACATTATGTAGATATTTTATCAATTTAGAACGATAATCAAATTGTTGACAAAATTTCCCAACCAGTAATGAATTATTATTATTATTATCAAGTATGAAATTTTCTATCAGGGGTAAAATAATTGTTCCATCACTAATTTTATATAAATGGGAGACTTGTTGTAAAAAACTTTGTAATTCTTTTTCCAGATTGGTGAAAGTTGTTAAAATGGCACCTATATATTTATCAACTTTATTAATAAATCGATTATTCCCCGTTTGAAATAATATCGTAAGTAATTGTGCTTCCTTTTCGTTATCAAATGCATTTCGTACCAATTTGTAAGGATTGATTTTATTTATTTGGTCTAATACTTCAATATTATGAGTTAACGTATCAGGTTTGCTAGTAATAGTAGTTTTCTGTCTCTTGTTGCTTTTGGTGGTGGTGGTGGTGGTGGTGGTGGTAGTAATAGTAGTTGCGGTTAGCTCATCACTATCTTTCCATCGGTATACTTGATTTAAATTACAATTTAATTTATTCAATAATGGGAAATTTTCTGGTGAATATATCATATAATCTAAATCAGGATTAATCACTCTAAAGTATGCTAATAATTCCTCTAAATAAATATCTAACGGGAATTTATTATATAAATTGACCACTGTTTGTATATGATTTGATTTAAGGATATTGATAGTATGATAAATTTCCTGATTATAAAACGTGATTATCTGATTACTTTTCAGTACCAGTGAATTTAATAATAAAATTATTAATTGAGATATTGGACCTCTTGAAAATTCATAATCTAAAGATTTCATAAGTAATGTTAAAACAATACTACCTGATTTACAAAATGTGTTCTCTAAAAATTGAAAATTATCAATCATCCATTGAAGTAGTTTTAATTGTAATGAGATAGATAATTGTTTTGATTTGAATTTCCGATTACCTTTAAAATAAACTCGACTAACACCAATTATACTTATTATTTTGAAAAATACATCAATTGATAAATCATGATTAGGAATTAAACATTCATCAAGTAATTTATTTTTATCAGTTATCTTTAAAGTGTCGTTGAAAATTTTATCAAGAATAATCATAATTAATGGTTCGGATATTCCATTTTTGGTTAAATTTGCAAGTTGATTCAATGTTGTTTCATTATCAGCACTATCATCATCTGTTTTGTTTTTGTTTTGGTTCAATCTACCTAATAAATTTATTATTTCTTCATTAGATGACATATTTGAATTGATAATGAATTTGGAGGGGGAGGGGGAGGGGGGGAAGGCTTGTTTATATTTGGTAGTGTTGTTTATATTTTGTTTGTGTGTTTTGTTGCACACACGCACACGCACACGCACACGCACACACACTAAATAAAAAATTTGACATCACCAAATTCAACGAGAAAAACTTTCCAATGGTTTTCTCTTTTTTTTGCAATTTTCATTTTCTTGTATATCCACCCATTCATTTAACAATTACATTAAACACATTTGGAAATTATGACATCTAAATATCAATTACTGGATGATTTTTATTTAAAATTATCAAACAAATATGATTCTGCTATTAAAGGTGAGCATATTTTATTCAATGGTGATTCAGCAATCAATGAAATTGAAAAAATTGCCATCACTGATGAAAATGATAACCAATCTAATACTACTGCCACTACCACTACCACTACCACTACCACTACAATTGATGTTCAATTGACATTATTAAAATCATTAATGCATCGTCCTGAAATTGGCACTAAACCCAAAATTGAATCAAGTCAAAATCTGAATCCATTTCTTAAACCAGAACCAGAATTAACTATTGTTGATAATTATAATGATGATGAATTTAAAATTGTTTTTAATAAATTCCCTGTAGTTCCTCGACATTTCATGTTAATTACTAAAGAATTTAAATCACAAAATACTCCATTATCACCATCGGAATTAATGGCTACTTATAAAATTTTACAAGCATTGAAAAATCAAAATCAAAATCAAAATCAAAATCAAAACCTGGATCAAAACACCGAAAATTGGTTTGCATTTTATAATTGTGGACCAGAAAGTGGAGCATCTCAACCTCATAAACACATTCAATTCATGACATTACCATCACGTGAACAATTCAAACCATATGCTGAAACTCTTTTCCAAAACAAAGAGGACGATGAACAACAACAAGAACCACAAAAGATTGAACCAAAACAAAATAAAGATTTACCATTTGCTCATTTTTTCATCCCTATAGTTGCTGATGATGTGGTTGATGAAGAGGAATTGCCTAATTTATTTAGTTCAATTTTACAAAAAACATTAACTGAATTAAGAGAAACTGAACAAACCCATATATCATATAATTTTATTATGACATTGAATTATATGTTAATGATTCCTAGATCTAAAGGGAAATATGGTGGTGATGAAAATAAAGATGAAGATAAAGATAAAGATAAATTAGGGATTAATTCATGTGGATTCCAAGGATTGATTTTATGTAAAAATCAAGAATTATTTGATTTAGTTAAATCAGTTGGGCCATTACAAATATTAAAAGATGTTGGTTTACCTAATAGTAGTCATAAAACTACTACTGAATATGATTATTAAGAAAAGAAAGTAGTTTTTTAGAGTAGAGTAGAATAAAATTAAAAACTAGACCAATGCGCATAGAGTATACAGTATACATCCTAAATAGGAAGTCTACACTCTGTAGCCAATAGAAATAAACAGAAAAAATAATTGTCACACACCAAAAAGTTTTTTTTTTTTACTTCCTTTTCTCTCACAATACAAATTTTCAATTAATCAACACATCCTTTGAAGAAGTCTCTTTAGCAAACAACAAACAACAAACATATCAAGTATGGTTCAATCTATGACATCTGTCGTTAAGGCAGCTAATTTCATTTTAGCAAGACCAACATTATCAAAAATCATTACACCACTTGCTCAAAAATTCACTGCTTATGCAGGGTATAGAGAAATGGGATTAAAATTCAATGATTTACTTCTTGAAGAAACCCCAATTATGCAAACTGCTATTAAAAGATTACCTTCAGAATTAAATTATTCAAGAAATTTTAGAATTCTTACTGCTCATCAATTAGCTTTATCTCATCAATTATTACCAGCTGAAAAAGCTGTTAAACCTGAAGAAGATGATAATTATTTGATTCCTTATATTTTAGAAGCTGAAAAGGAAGCTTTTGAAAAAGCTGAATTAGATAATATTGAAGTTAAAGCGTAAGTAAGTAAGAGGAGGAGGAGGAGGGGGAGGAAGAGGAAGAAGATGAGAAGGTCAAGCATTGAAATAGGAAACAAGAAAGCAGGAGGCAAGTTTAAAGAATGAATAATAAATATTCTTATGAAAGTTATATTTATTTTTGTTAGTTTTCTTTTAAATATATTCATAATGTCAATATAAAACAATTTACAAAAAGAGATTGTCAAAAAGAAGAAACACATATTATAATCTAAGTCTATTAAATATCTCTATTAAAAAATAATGTTATACTTGAACAAAAGCACTATTCTTTTTGTTTATCTATATCTATATATCTATCTATCAAATATCTTTGTTTTTAATCTGATCGACTCATTCCTAATTTAAATTTTCTTAATTGTTCCAATACTAAAAACGTTACAATTGTATGAGGTCCCAATCTAATAAATGAAGGTAACCAACCTCTAAACATAAATCCAATACCTTCATGTTTCACAGCATTCTTTAATATCAGAATTGCATTCCCACTAACACCATCACCACCACTACCACCACCACCAGTACTTCCTTTACTATTCATGATTCTAGTTTTAACAACATCAGCAGGTGAACAAACTGTAGTAGCCACTAATCCAGCAATTAAAGAAGCACTAAAATGAGTTGATTTTTTCGAAGGATCCATATGAATATGATCAACCAATATTGATTTAGCAATATCATAAGTAACAACTTGTGAAGCTGTCATTAATACTCCTCTAATTAAATTTGGCGTTAATCCTCTAAATAATGAATTTATACCTTCTTGTTGACAAATCTTATAAATTCCATCAAAGGCATTACGATAATTTCTTCGTTGATTAATTGGTAATGTTGAATCATTTTGCATTCGAATATTGACTACATCAGATGGATTTCCTACTAATCCACCTAATGCTCCAGCAATCATTGACATAGGTAATAATACTGCCGTTGAAGGTTTTTTTTGTTCTGTGCCTCCAGTTGTTGCTATTGATTCCATGTATTGTTCTTTTAAAAATTCATATATCCCAAATCTAGTCGTTGAATAAGTTGCTTGACGTAATAATGAAGCGGTTAATCCTGAATATATTTTGAAAACCCCTTCTTTAGTAATGATTTGATAAATCATCGATAATAATGATTGGCCAGGTTTAGTAGCGGTTTGTAATCGAACTTTGGCTAAATCTAATGGATGAGTCACTAAACATGCTGCCATACTTGCTGCTCCTCCATACCAAAATCTGGATTTCAATAAGGTTAGTAAAAAAAAAAACTGATGATTTATAAAAAAAGGGGGTTCTTCTCTTTTTATGATCTGAAAAAAAAAGAAGAAATGAGTATCCGGTGATTTACATACGGATATTGTATTTTAGTTTGAGATTTTGACATGGTTTTGTTTTGCAATTGATAGCTCTTAGTTTATTTTAAATGAGTATCTTTAAGAAATGCAATGGTTGTGGTCTATTAATAGACTCTTTAAATGTAATCTTCAAATGAGAGAGAGAGAAAGAGGGAGGGGAGAGATTATACATCGCAAAGATTTCATCATTTTAAATTTTTTTTTTTTTTTCAAAGCAAAAATAATTATAGTGAGCGAGAGTGAGAGTGAGAGTGAGAGTGAGTAAGTCTTAATTGTGTTTGATGTTCCTCCGGCCTGTTACGGCGCGATTTATCCTTCATACACACACACATTACTATGCGGCCAAAACAACAACAAAAGAGGGCCTTTCCTCTTTTCTCCGATCTTCTCCGGTTGACCAATACCTTATACTCCGGTGACTAACAAACAAACAACCAATATATATCCTCTGGGAATAGTAGATGAGTTTCTAGTAAGTCAAGCTACACTTTTGACAGCTGAATAGCAAATTCAGGACAGTAAACTGCTTTACTTTGGTTTATTAGAAGAGTCTATATCAAGGAAAAGGGAAAGGAGGGGGGGCTACTTTTTCAATCAGTTTTGGGTGTTATTTTGGGTGCAAATTTTTTACTTCAATTTATTTCAACGTTTATATACAATATTTGTCAAAATATCATTATTTTCATTACTTATAAAAAACCTCCCCCATGTTAATCAAAAATACTCAACTATAGATACAATATTATAATGACTTGGAACCCATTTTTTTCTTCAACTTCTAGATCTCAAATTTAATTTTCTTTTGTTTCATCGTGGATCAATACTAACCCAATTATAATAATTTGTCTTCTTTTTGTTTTAACAACATAATCAATTGCCCAGAAATACTCCAAATGAGACATTGCAGCCAGTAACTCAATGATTCAAGTATATCACTTAATTGATTACCAACAACTTCAAAAATTCCAACGACAACGACAACGACAACATCATCAATAATTAGACTCAGTTATAACATTCCAGATTAGATTCCATTCTTATAAATATTGCCACAATGGTCAAAAACAAAACTCACACGAAAATTTAATAGATTAATATTATTACTATTACTATTACTACTACTATTACTATTAATAAACTAAAATACACATACAAAGATCAAGAATCAATAAAAAATTTTTTGTTTTCTTTTGTTTAAAAGTGGTGAATGATACCTCTCTCCCTAATTTTTTTATACTCTTGATTCTTCATTTTTTCTTCTTTCTTCTTCTCTTTTAAAATTTTGATAAATCATTTGTTTAGCTTTATCTACAGCATGAGATGATCCTGTAATAGTGAAAACTCGTTCATTTTCACCTTCGATTGCTTCACTAATAGCAATCATAGCACCACTAACTTTTCTAACTCCATCAATACGACTACCTCTTTTCCCTATTAATGCTCCAACTATATCATTAGGAAAAGATATAGTATCAGTGGTTTTATTACCGCCACTACCGTGAGTATTATTATTGTTGTTGGTGTTGTTGGTGTTGTTGTGGCTATGGCTATGGCTATGATTATTGTTGTAGGTGTTACCACGAGGAACATAATAAGTGGTACCAACAATTGAAGAAAAATCTTCAATAAGACATCTTGAAATTATTCTTAAACTATCATATAAATCATCAACAGTACCTTGTAATTCAACTAATCTTTCATTTGAACCTGGTAAAAATGATTTTGAAGCAATCATAGAAATATTAAAATTATTTTGTAATTGTTGTATTCTAGCACCTTTAGAACCAATTAAAGTCCCCATTTGAGAATTGGGGATTAATAATCTTAAAATTGTTGTTTCTTCAGTATTTGGAGTTGATGATAATTGTTTAAGGGGGAAATAATTATAACTTTCAATATTAGCATTAATTAAAGCTTGAGCAAAATAACTTAATGCTTTAGCACAATCATCTAATTTCCCCAGAACAGTTAAAATTCGTTCATGACTACCAGGAATTAATCGAGAAATCCCGGCTTTAGTATTGGTTTCATTTCTAATTGAATCAATAACTTGTCCATTAGTACCAATAAGACATCCTGCTTCTTTGGCGGAAACTAATACTCGATAATTGATCAAGGCATCAATATTGGATTTATCTTGTAATGAAGGTAAAGTTGAAGATTGATCAACAATAGATGTTGTTAATGTAGAAGACGATGGCTGTTGTTGTTGTTGTTGAGATGTTTGTTGAGTTGATTGTTGTTGTTGTTGTTGTTGAGTTGGTTCAGGTTTAGATTCGTTTTCTGAAGTGAAATTGGTATCAAATAAAGATTCAGTCATGATATTGGAGTGAATAAAGGTGTCGTTTTTTATGAAAAAAAAGGGGAAGGGGGAGCAGGGGAGCAGGGGAGGCGGTGATGTGTATGTGTGTACGTGTAGATGTGAATGATTTAATTAAATGGATTGGAGTTGATTTAATTAAAATTTATAAAGATGAATTGATTGATTGATTGATGTTCAGGGGATAAGAAAGTTATATGTTGTGATTTTAAGGTGGATGTTAATCGATGAAATAGATTTTCTTATTTATAAGGAAAGGGTAAAGCAATATTTGGAAAAAAAAGAGTAAAAAAATTTTTTCAATTAAAAGAATTCACGATGGGGGGAGGGGGGAAAAAAAGGAGTGAAAGAGAAAGAGACAAAATGTGTGAGCAAAAAAAAAAGCCAATTATACCAATATACACTACCTTTTATATTTCTGTATGTTCAGTTTGTGTAAAATGGCAAAATCAACCAACAAATTGTTCTGCGCTTCTTGTTTGTTTGCGGGAGATTAATTTTTTGGTTGCAAGTAATCAATTAATTAATTAATTGGTTGCCATATTTTCACCAATCCACCAATTATCCCCCACCAACCAACCGTTTACACTAATTCAGCATAATATCAATTGAATCAATATACTACACATCTCACTACCGAACAAACCAGAGTTGAAACAGGCTTTTTCCTAGAGCTACAATACGTGAAACTAAAAATTAATAAAATCAAAAATCAATAAATTAAAACAACAACAACAACAACAACAACAAAAAAGACAAAGTAACTACTAATAATAATATACAGTGACTACTACTACTACTACTAATATTACTTGAAAATATAAAAAAAAAAAGAATGGGAAACACAAAGTGCATATGTGTGTTAGAATCTAAAATCTTCCAATATAATCTTTAGCACTAATTGTAGCAACACAACTACCTCTTCTAATAGGATGGAAATCATTCACTGGTGGTTGTGTTAATGATGGTGATGGAGATACCATTTGATTAAATTGTCTACCACCACCGCTATTGCTACTACTACTGGTACTACTTCTTGTTGGACTACTATTAATAAATCCTTTTTCTTGTTCTTCTTCAACTTCTTCATGATTTATAATATCAGCAAATGAAAAAAAATCAATTGTATTGGGATCATTATCTTCTTTATCAACTTTACCTATACCTTTACTTTGAGAATAAGGGGTTTGACCAGCATAACTCATCAGTCTTTTCGCAAGTAATGGTGGTGGCAGTGGATTATAATTGGAAATGGCAGTAGCAGTGGCAGTGGCAGTGGCATTGTTGTGGTTGTGGTTGTTATTGTGGTTATGATTATGATTATTATTAAATCCAGTGCTTGACATTGATGAATGCATTTTTCTATTATGATCCAATGTTGATATTAAAGTTTGTGATATAATACTTCTAGCTCGTGGACGAATAAATGTAGTTGTTGTTGATGGAGGTTGTAGTATATCTTCCTTTTCTTGTTTTTGATCCCTTATTTGATCAGTATTTTCTTCTTGTTCATTTTCATTTTCAATTTGTTTATCTATTTCATTTTCATTTTCATTTTCATCACAATAACAATTCAATTTCACTTGATCTAATGGAATATTATTCGATAAGATTTCTGTTGCCGTGTCTAAAATCGGTGAAGTATAATTTTCTAAATTATAATGTGATGGAGTTTCAGGATTATTTATTAATGGATAATGATAATTATGTTTAGAACAAGTTCGTTCAAATATATCTGCTTCAGAAAAACTATGACCCGTTGATGAAGAAGCTGATACTGGATTAGAAGGAATATTAGCATTAGGAGGAGTAAATGTTAATTTACTCAATGATCTTTTAATGGATTTATGTAATTTGTCATTTTTAATGTGATGACCATTGTTATTGTTGTTGGTATTACTGTTATGGTGATGACGTTGATGATTGTAATTATGATTATGATTATGCAGTGCCAGTGACAGTGACTGTACTTGCAGTTGTGGTTGTGGTTGTGGTTGTGGTTGCAGTTGCAGTGACAGCAGATATGTAGTTGGTGATATTGGATCTTCTAATGATGAAGACAGATTACTATAGAAATTGAATTGAGCACTACTCGGCTGAGACATTTCGATTTTCTGAGATATATATATATAAAATAAAGCCCCTTTTGATTTAAATTTAATCAATGAACAACAAAAAATGGGTGAAGATAAGAATATGTTTCAAATTCAATAAGAAAGGAAAGGAATGGAAAATAGATAAATATTTGTTGTTGATAATTGGTTTTGTATTTATTTATCTTATTTATTGCTTTCGTCTTTTTTTTTTTTGGGTGAAGGGGGTTAAAAAAAAGTTGATACGAGTAGGAGGAGGAGTAAATGAAATAGTCTCTCTCTTTCTCTTAGTAGTGAAATGCTTTTTTTAGGAAATTCAATGACAAAATATAATTTAGTAAATCTTTCTGCTTTCTGTAATGAAATATAATTTGATAATATTGATTGGTGGAGGAAAAAGAAGAAGAAATACTAGTATTTGTATATTATTATTTATCAATCAATATTTTTCAGCCTTCTTGGTGTAGAATGTTTTAAATTCTATTCTGATAGGAACTATTACTATAGGAGTAGCAGATAATCGTAGTGTAATCAGGTAGTAATAATAAGACGACGATACACCAAACTTTGACGAAATTGTATATTGTAAGCAGTTGTTGTTGGTGGTTAGTTGTTAGTTGTTAGTTGTTGGTGATGGTTAGGATATATATATATAGCGACAATGTTGAGAAAGATAACGAGAGTTTTTTTCTTTAGAAGTATAGAAAGAGACACAAAATTACTTAGTGAGTGAGTATTACCCCCATTTGGGTCACACACACACACATATAGTAATACATCACACATATTGAGTGAGTGAGTGAGTGAGTGAGTGAGTGAGTGGGTGTGCCATACAAAATTTATTATGAAACGAAAAATTTGTGGATGACCAAAAAAAAAAACAAAAAAAAAAAAAGAATATTTTTCAACTTCAACCTTCCACTTTTTCTTTTGTGTGAGTTTGCTTTCTTTCTTTCTTTCTTTCTTTCAAGTACTATACACTTGTTTGCTTTCTTTTACTATAACCATCCTATCGTTACAAATTAAACCATTTCATATATATATATATATACAGAGTCATATCTTATTAACCTGAATCTTTTCTTGTTAAAGTAATGTTGAGATTCTTGAGAGTCGTCTATACATAACAATTTGAAAGAAGAAAGAAATGCTTGCAAAAACATATTGTATAACCACACATACACCCCCTTCCGTAAAGAAAAAAATTATGGTGTGAAACAAAAAAATGTCTCACTTTTCATAACGTAGAATTTCATCATCATCTGATTAAATGATGTAAGAGTTTACACAGTAAAACCCACACCTTTGACTGTATTTAGTCGATTCCTCCCTAGAAAAACTCTACATCTTTCTTACAGGAGAATGTCACCTGTATATATCATAAGGTGACATTCCTTAGTCAAAGGCGATGCCCACCACCCTTACTCATTCTTAAGTAAGTTTACTGTGCTTGTACTAGATGCTTTCTAAGCCTGCTACTTCACAACTGCTTTCCAATATCTTGTCATCATGTGACATTAGCTGTTAAGCCTTCGACATTTTATGCTTATGCACACAAAATGTATTTTAGCACGACGTGCATCTAGTACTAATCGAACATCATCAACAGTTTTAGGGTTTTTGTGATAACTTGCAGTGGAGGTTTAGAAATGAATTTGTGTAGCAATTACCAGTGTAGTACAGTGTTGATCACTTTTAAGGTTAAAAATCATGAAATCACTTCTTAACATTGCTTGGGGACCACCTCCCCACCACCCCAACTTAACCAATTGATTTGATCTAAAAATCTAACTAAACTCTCTTATCTTAGAACAAACAATAGCTAAATAAATCACGCTACGACTTTAAAATTGTTTTAGATCTCTCTTAAAAATCTCTAATAAACAAAGAGAAAACCACCCCATTTTTTTGATTCTTTTGCATTTCTAAATATGTGTTTGCTTCTAAAGTGGAGATCATTAACCGGATGGAGGAAAAAAAAAACAGCCTACATATCCCATATCCATTATAGCAAACATCCACAAAAAAAAAAAAAAGAAGAGAGTGCACCAACAAAGTCACGAATTTTCCATCAATAAAATTAATTACATGGAAGCAATTGACTCAAGAATGACAACAACGACAACAACTGATGGGAATGGAAGTTAAGAACAAAAAAAAAACGTTTAATTTGGTGGAAAAAAAAAAAAGAATAAGCAAGGGGGGAAGGGGAGGAGGGAGTATACAGAACATTTATCAAACAATAATACTTTGAAAAAGGGCACACTTGCATAGATAATAATAATAATAATAATAATAATGCTAATATTGTCATGCCTTTTTCTTTTTTTTTCAAGAATTGAAAATTCTTTCATTGATTGGGCGGGACCTATAGGCAACTAATTGTTATTATCAAGTGATAATAATAATGATAATAATTACATTTTATGCACGTTTGCCACCACCACCATCACCTCCACGCCTTATGCAAGTTTGTCCCGCCTATCCGCCCTATTTCTAGAACACTTTTTTTTCTCCCCTACATTGGCCGCCTCTTTTTTTCCCCCGATAAATTCCTTATTTACGGAGATTACCCAACAATTACTTAATTAATTATCAGACTACTTTGATGATTGGCAGCAATTTTAAATGCCTACTTTTAGAAAAAGGGGAAAAAATAGGGACACATACATCATAAAAGCCTTGTTTTTGGAAGTACGATTACTAACCATTAAAAAAAGGAATTTCACGGTTGGCCAGTTGCAAAAAAGGCAAGAAAAAAGTAAAGGTAGACGTCACAATTGAGTAAGATTTCTTTTCTTTTCTTTTCTTTCATTCTTTTAGATGATGATGAACAGACTTCATATTTAACAAAAACTTAATCATCATTATCGTCAAATTAGTATTATTATTATTATTATTATTATTCCAATTATTCAAGGAATGTTATACAATACGACGAGATTCTTTCATTGAAAAATTTTTTTTTTCTTGGTAGCCTGGGCTTGGGTCCAAAACCCTTTCTCCACTAGGATTTCATTCTCACTACTACTACTATTACTATTATATTTTGTATCCCAATATCCTAATAATCGTAATTATAGTATGTACTACTACTAAATTACTTATCATAAACTTTGATTAATTGCAATATTAATATCTTTGCTATCAGCGTTTTCTATACAGATAAGGCTAATCAATTAATTGTAGAAGATACGAAGCCCCATCTATATAAAAGAAACTGTGTATCTCTGTGTTGTTATCGCTTATATTTTGAATCGCAATTATATTTAATCTTCATTTAATAAGAAGCCACACAATATGAACAAACAAACAAAACATTTCAAAGCTGATAAGAGGGAATAATACCATCACCATCACTACCACCACTACCATTTCTGTTTTTTTCTAGTGCCGTCTCTATATCGCACGGTTTTCCATCAACTCCGAACAAAACCAGCTTATTCCCGACGACGGCGAAAAAAAAAGAATGCCGCAGTGGACATAGTAATACTACTGTCTCCACCAATAACAGCAATAGAAAGCAGTAATACCAAACAATGGAGAAGACCGAAATTTTCTCTTTCTTTCTTTTTAGATTTTCACACTCTAAATCACAATTCAAATTAATAAAATGTAAACCAAGAAAATTTCCATCACTCTTATTGAAAAGGACACATAATATACTTGTTCCTACGACGACACTCTCCTTGCATTTTATATTTACACAGTTTCTGTAGAAAAAGATAAGATAAGAAGATATAATACACTTTTAACAAATGGAATGTCAAAGATTGTATTCGATTAAAATTTTGCGTTTTTTTTATTTTTATTTTTATTTTGTTTCATCTCCACATAAACAAGTTTTCGAGAAATACTCTTTGTTTTGGTAATGATGATAATATGTTATGTCAAAATTTTTAAACAATTTATAATGATGGAGAAAAAGTAATTGTCAATAATTGTGGTGAAATTTGCAATTATTAACAAAGTTGTTAATGTGCAAAATTTTAACCTAATCAGGAGAAGAGAACCCGCTTTCTAGCTTCAATTTATGCACAAGAATCTAAAATTAATGTTTCCACACATAAGTTTCAACTTTCTATCATACTATCAATCAAAATTCTTTCATTTCATTTCATTTTGTTTTGTTTTGTTTAACTCCACAACAACAAAGCAATTTTGAAATTTTCATCTGTCAAAAATAAGAAATAGAAAAAAAAAACAGCAGCAGCAGCAAATAGACAAATTGTGGTGTTATCTTTGAGGGAAGTGTTATTGCTTATCAAATATATTTTGTTCATTTCTTTTTTAAGAGGGGGCCAGATTTGTTATCTTTTGAGATTGCCTGATAAAAAAAAATCTAATGGTGGTGGTGGGTTGGTAAATTGAGTGGCTACCAGTGGGGAGAAAAAATGAAAAAAAAAAAGACAAGGCACCAAAAAAAGGAGTAGATAAACTAAATATATCACAAAATAAAAGATTAGCATCAACTGTGGTGGTAGTAATAGTAGTAATAGTAGTAGTAGTAATAGTAATAGTAGCAATTGAAATATCGGCGACCACCAAATTTCACTAATCTCTATTTCTTTATTTGACTAAAAAAAAATTGTGGAAAACCCCAAGGGCAATTTGATAAAAATTAGATTAAGAGAGAAATAGGATTTATCAATGGATGGATGAATGAGGAGAAAAAATGAAGAACGCAAATTTCTTTTTTAGTTTTAGTTAACTCTATTTGTATAGCATATAGCCGATCACTGCCATTGGCACCACCACCACCACCACATCAAACCCCATCAGATAAGCTATCTATAATGAAATATGACACATATATATAGTCAGATAGATTGTTGAAATTTTTTCAAATTTTTTTCAAATAGATTTTAATAACTTCTATATAAACATATTCTTATTTACATACACTATGAAGAGACCATTAAATGATTCCAATTCTTCTGACTCTTCAACGCCTCCGCCAACTAAATCTTCTAAACGATTGAAATTAGAAAATGAAATTTTCTCCACTTCAATTCAAGACATTGAAAAAATGTTTAGTGAAGAAATCACCACCACCACCACCATCACAACAACAACAACAACAACGACAGATACAAGTGTATCACCAGAATTATTATTTCCACCAAATAAACAATTAGCACCACCAGTAAGAATTACCCGCAACACTACTTCTTATAATAGCCCAGATTCTTGTCAATATCTTGACAATATAATTCCATCAACTTCATTTAATTATGATTGTATAAATATGTCATTTCTAGAACCATCACCTAGCGGTAATTTTATACCCATCATACGACCAAATCATACTATTACAAATATGTATCTTGATATAGACAATGATGATTATGATGATTATGATTACAAGTACGATTATAAACCTTTAATTAATGAAGATTTGCTAATGATAGATCAATTAATTTTAAAAAGTTCAATATAATATAGGATTCTTTGATAGAAAATGTTTTATATATAGACCTTATAAAATAAATATCACTATAACTACTGGGGGACATTAGATTCTTAATTACTGTTGATGTATATCTTTTTTGAAATCTATTATGTAATCACGTGACCGCGCCTTTTATCTCTTGTTTCATGAAATTTTTAGAAAACTGAAAACTGAAAACTGAAAACCAAAAATTGAAAAAAAAAAAAAGAAAAACTAACCAAACCCACAACAACAACATCAATATATAGAACGTTCTCTTTCAAAAAAAAAAAATGGCAACAGCATCAACAACAACAGTATATGGAGGTGATGAAATCAATGCTATAGTTCTTGATCCAGGCTCTTATACTACAAGAATAGGATATGCTGGTGATGATTTCCCTAAAGTAATCACATCATCATATTATGGACAAGTGGAGAATGACAAGAAAAAAATCTTTGGTGAATCAATTAATGTTCCAAGAGCCAATTATGACATTAAACCAATATTAAAAGAATCTATTATAGTTGATTGGGATGCAGCCATTGAACAATATCAATATTATTTTGATCAACAATTAAAAGTTGTGGGGCCAGAACAACCAATTTTAATTACTGAACCAATATGGACAGAAACTTCATATCGTCAACAATTGGTGGAAACTTTTTTCGAAAATTTTGAATTTAGTGGGATATATTTAGCTAAATCACCTACATGTGTTTCATTTCAACAAGGTAGATCGAATTGTTTAGTTGTTGATTTAGGTCATGATTCTGTACTGGTAACTCCAGTGATTGATGGGATTTGTTTATTGAAAAGTTCAATGAAAACTAATTATGGGGGGAAATTTTTATCTAATGAAATTCAAGATTATCTTATTGATACTAAAAAAGTTGTTATGGAACCAAGTTTTAAAATTAAATCAAAAATTCCAACTACTTATCCTGATCCACCAAAATATGAACTCAAAAATAATAATACTATACCCACATCATCATCATCATCACTATCACAATCATTTCTTGAATTTCAAAATGAAAAAATATATCATAATTTTAAAGAAATTTTAGAAGTTCCAGAAAAGAATAGTAGTAGTGGCACTACTACCACCACCACCACCACCAATAAAGATTCATCTAGATTATTTGAATTGCCTACTGGTCAATCTATTGTTATCGATAGATTTAAAATTGCTGAATCAATTTTTGATCCAACAATTTATAAATTCACCAATTCAAAATTATCATTCCCACCCAATAATGGAGAAATCTCAATTACTCAAGCTAATGAATATCGTCCTCTTAAAAGAGTTCGTAAAAATGATGATGATGAAGAAGAAGATTCTAATCAATCTACTCCAAAACCAGAAGTTAATATTAGAGGTATATCACAATTAATTTCTCATACATTATCAAATATCGATATAGATTTACGTGCATCATTAGCTAATAATATTATTGTTACTGGTGGTGTATCACTTATTTCTCAATTAACAGAAAGACTTTATCTTGAATTATCAAATAATAATCCAGGATTGAAAATTAGATTACATGCTGTGGGGAATTCAACAGAAAGAATCAATCAAGCATGGATTGGTGGGAGTGTATTGGCTTCATTAGGAACATTCCATCAAATGTGGGTGACAAAAGAAGAATATAATGAAGTTGGTGTCGATAGAATATTAAATCAAAGATTTAGATAAATAAATAAATAAATAAATAGGGGTGGTATGTATTAATAGAATTGAAGAAGAAACCAAACAGAAAAGTCCGGTATCGGAACAATGTAAGTAAGGAAGAGCCTTAGACGATATTGTTTCGGAAAAATTAATTAGCTGCATAAGAAGAGAATGTTTAAATAAGGGATAATGGAAAAGTAGAGAAGTGGGCTGGTGATGTTAATGTTGTTGTTACCATCTATTAGAATGGTGTGTGTGTGTGTTTAAATTTATATTAGTGCATAAACTCTTGTTGGACAAGTTTCAATTTTGTGATAAAACAAGAAGTAGAAGGATAATTACTGCTGGTTGGTTGGTTGGTTGGTTGTTTCTAATCTCGCTTAAACCCCCCTTCTTCTTTCCTCCTTCCATTCTTTCCCTCAATTCAACAAAAATTACAATAAATTTAACAGAAATAGGTTGCTTTATAGACAAAAACAAAGCAAGTAAAGATATAGTAAAAAGAATTTTAGCATTTATTATTATTATTAGAATTCCCGCCTGAAGAGGGAGTTAGTTTTATTTGCTTAGTGAACTTGGTCGGCTCAAATTCCTCCATCTACGTATCTATTTTTTTAGCCCCTTTTGCACTCCCTCTCCTTTCCCGGCCCTCCCCCCTCTTTCTTTCTTTCTTTCTTCTCCCCAAGAAATTTAGATTAAATTAAATTAATTGTAGTTCGTTCGTTCGTACGTAGCACCACCCACCCACCCATCCACGCAGGACGTTCCTCCCTCCCCTTCCCTCCCCTCCCCCCTCCCCACGAACAATAATCTCCTTATTCATTTTTTCTTTTTTCTTTTTTTTTCAAGTACCTGAAACCACCACCACCAAAGAAGAAGTAAGTAAGAACTTTAATCAACAATTCTTAAATTCCGAAAAATATATAATTCTTCCTTTTACTTTCTTTTTCCTTTTCCTTTTTCCTTTTCAATTGATATTTATTTTTCAATCGTTATACCTTCCTATAGATTAGACTTTTTATTACATTTTATTTTAGAACTTCACACTAAGTCATGTCAAAATCATTAATTCAAGGAGTATTAGACTTAGATCCATGGTTAGAACCATTTTCTCAACCATTAATTAATCGACAAATTGAATTTCAAAAATGGCATAAAAAATTAATTGAATCAGAAGGTTCATTAATTGATTTTGCTAATAGTTATAAAAAATATGGTGTACATACTTTACCTTCTGGTGAAATTCAAATCATTCAATATATTCCTGATGTTGATGAAGTTTCAATTGTTGGAGATTTTAATAATTGGAATAAAGATAGTCATAAATTACGGAAATTAAATGAATTTGGAACTTGGGAATTGACTCTTAAACCAGGTAGTATCCCCATTGATAGTAAATATAAAATTGCCATGAAAACCACGACCACGACCACCACCACCACCACCACCAAAAATGGCGGGGAATGGATTTATCGTTTAGATCCATGGGTTCATAGAGCTACATTTGCTAAACAACATGCATTATATGAAGGTCATTTTTGGGAAGATAATTATCAATTTAAAAATCCTCGTCCTAAAAAAAATATTGCCGCAGGTGGTATTAAAATTTATGAAGCTCATGTAGGTATTTCTACCCCGGAACCAACTATTGGTAGTTATAAAAATTTCACTCAAAATGTCTTGCCAATAATTCGTGATCTTGGTTATAATACCATTCAATTAATGGCAATTATGGAACATGCTTATTATGCATCATTTGGTTATCAAGTGACGAGTTTTTTCGCCATCTCATCTCGATATGGTACCCCTGATGAATTAAAAGAATTGATTGATACCGCTCATGGAATGGGAATTCAAGTATTATTAGATGTGGTCCATTCTCATAGTTCGAAAAATGTCGACGATGGATTAAATATGTTTAATGGTACTGATCATTATTTATTTCATGGTGGTAGTAGAGGCAATCATGATTTATGGGATTCTCGATTATTTAATTATACAAACTATGAAACTTTAAGATTTTTATTATCTAATTTGAAATATTATATTGATGTTTTCCAATTTGATGGCTTTAGATTTGATGGGGTTACTAGTATGCTTTATAAACATCATGGATTATCTGTTGGGTTCAGTGGTGGATATCATGAATATTTTGGTGATGGAGTCGATAATGAAGCTATAGTTTATCTTATGTTAGCTCATCAATTAATGAATGAAATTTCCACCACGGAAAATTTCAATTTGACTTCAATTGCGGAAGACGTTTCCGGGATGCCTACATTATGTCGTCCAATATCTGATGGAGGAATTGGTTTCAATTATAGATTATCAATGGCAATCCCTGATATGTGGATTAAAATTTTAAAACATTTAACTGATGAACAATGGGATCTTGGTAATATTGTTCATACATTAACCAATCGAAGATATGGTGAAAAAGTCATTGCTTATTGCGAATCTCATGATCAAGCTTTGGTTGGAGATAAAACTTTAGCCTTTTGGTTAATGGATAAAGAAATGTATACCAATATGTCAGTATTATCCCCATTAACACCAATTATTGATAGAGGTATTGCCCTTCATAAATTAATCCGTTTAGTCACTTTTGCCCTTGGTGGTGATGGATATCTCAATTTTGAAGGTAATGAATTTGGTCATCCTGAATGGTTGGATTTCCCTCGTCAAGGTAATGGAGAATCTTATCATTATGCTCGTCGTCAATTCAATTTAATTAATGATGATCTTCTTCGTTATAAATATTTATATCAATTTGATAAAAAAATGTTACAACTAGAAATCACCAATACTGGGGAATATGTTTCTTTAAAACATGAAGGTGATAAAGTTTTAGTATTTGAAAAAGGTAAATCAGTTTATATTTTCAATTTCAATCCAACTCAATCATTTGTTGATTATAGAATTGGGGTTGAATTACCAGGGACTTATAAATTAGTATTGGATTCTGATTCAGAAGATTTAGGTGGTCATGGAAGACTCGATCATAATACTAAATATTTCACTTTTAATGAACCTTGGAATAATAGAAGTAATTCCCTTTTAGTTTATATTCCAACTAGAACTGCCATTGTCTTAGAAAAAGTTGAGTAGAATTAGTTTTAGTTGTTTTTTATTGATTATTTTTGTATAGTGTTTTTTAAAACAATTGAATACTGTTTGATTTGTTAAGAACGTGTTTAGTAGTAGAAGTTGTAGACTTGATCATTAATAAGCTGTGTCATACTCATAGTAGATCTGGAGTATATACTTTCCTTGGCTTATTGTTTGTTGCTTGCGGCGCAATCAAGATGAAGTTCCTTCTTATATCCTTTTTGGCACGTGACTGTGTCGTGTTTTGATATATAGAAAGATAATCTATTAATA
>OBUW01000199.1_pt1 | contig 43521 bp, 23 predicted proteins | sample 1475761 | NCBI WGS metagenome assembly OBUW01 (sample SAMEA2579908, study PRJEB22360) | human gut metagenome | biome: human gut; feature: human-associated habitat; material: faeces | place: Denmark | collected 2008/2010
AAAGATGTGAAATATTTTGAAACTCGTTCCTATTCAAACAGTAATTTATCGTAAACTAGATTATGCCTCTAAGTTGAAATTGTCCTTTTCTTGTCTAATTAGTAGTCTATGGAACTACTATAAACTTAAGAATTACAATCAAATTTATGAAACAGTTGCTTAGAGGGTACAAACAAGGACAATATTTCTAACCATTTTCTTTGTACCCATAATACCTATCTGTGCGTTTTAGCAAACTTCACGAAATCGTAACAATGGAATTATTTCTCTAGAAATAGATACACCTAGATAGCAGTTTTTTTTTCCACCAATCAGAGAAGAATATGTTTTCTTTGTCAGTAGTGTTATACGACTGAGAGGTGGGCACGAGAGTGTGTGGGGGAAGGGGCGGCGTTATGAGGGCGCAGCACGGCTTATGCTCGTCATTAATCATAACGTTCTTACTTATTTTTTTTTTTTTCATCACAGAATAATTATGATTATTATTTTGGAAAACCTTAATAATGAACCCAAGAAAATAATTGAGAAACCTTAATTGCTGCAAATACCTAAAGTTCAAGATTGGCCACGTTTCTTTCAAGTTTTTAATTTATAAGAAGTATACAGATCAAATCATTTCCTTAACTACTACCTACATGATAAGATCTTTATACGTTTTGTAACTATCCAATGTACAGGAATTAGATAAGTTTATTGTTTTAAGACAAACAAACAAAATACACACACAGACAAGAAAAAAAATTATTGGAGACTCTTTTATCAACACTTTCAAAAAAGTCATCTCTTTATTAAACACAACAAGTTTACCCCCCCCTTAACTAACCCACATTTTGTTTCAATATTTATAACTGATATATTTACTATAAGTTATACAGAAGGGTTACATTTTTATTTTTCTTTTTGGTAAAGTACCCCTAGTAATTTTTTTTCAACCATGAGGTTATCGTTCAGACATTTTAATTATTTTGGGTATGGGATCTATAATGATATCAAGAGTAGACTACCGCATTATAAATCAGATTTCACCGATGCATTCAATTATCGAGTAATTCCATCAACGGCATTCATATTTTTCACAAATTTATTACCAGCAATTGCATTTGCTCAAGATATGTTTGATAAAACTGATCATGCTTATGGTGTTAATGAAGTTTTAATGCTGAGTGCTCTTGCCGGGGTTGTATTTGGTTTATTTTCTGGTCAACCATTATGTATAGTTGGTGTCACGGGACCAATATCGATATTCAGTTATACGGTTTATGAATTGATACATCCTCGTGGAACACCATATTTCCCATTTATGTGTTGGGTTTATCTTTGGTCAATGGTTTTCCATATAATTATTGCTGTTGGCAATTATATTTCATTCTTACGAATTATAAGTCTTTATAGTTGTGATATTTTTGGATTTTTCATCAATATGGTTTATATTCAAAAAGGTATTCAAATATTGAGTAATCAATTTGATGATGTTGATTTAGCCAGTGGATATTGTTCAGTAATGATTGCATTATTAATGGTAATATGTGGGGTTGGATCAAATATCTTGGGTAATTATTTACATTATTTTAAACCTTGGGTTAGAAAAGTATTTGTAGATTATGGTGTGGTGGTGCTGGTGATTTTTTTCACGGGATTTATTCATTTCGGTGGTAAATTAGATGATACAGATTTGGCAAGATTACCAATAACTCAATCTTTTCAACCCACAAGAAATGGTGAAATACGACCACACGGATGGTTTATTCATTTCTGGCCTGGAGAAAATATTTCTGTTGGAGATGTATTTTTAGCTATTCCATTTGCTATTTTATTGACATTTTTATTTTATTTTGATCATAATGTATCGTCTTTAATGTGTCAACTGAAAGAATATCCTTTGACTAAACCTGCATCTTTCCATTGGGATTTCTTATTGTTAGGGTTAACTACTGGTCTTGCTGGAATATTGGGGATCCCAGCTCCTAATGGATTGATTCCTCAAGCACCATTACATACTGATTCATTAGTTATTCACGATAAAACCGGGAAACGATTATCGGTAGTGGAACAACGAGTGACAAATACTGCTCAAGGAGCTTTGACATTTTTAATGATGTCGAGACCATTTTTGGTAGTTTTGGGTCTTGTACCACAAGCTGTACTTTCAGGGTTATTTTTCATTATGGCCATTGGTGGATTACACGGGAATATTGTCACCAATAGAATTAGGTATTGCTTTTTGGACAAAGAGTATATAGAAACCGATCCCCAATGTCCTCAAGTTTGGAAAGATATTCATCGATTACCCACTAAAAAATGGTTTTATATTTACACTTTGCTTGAAATCATTGGTGGAGTAGCAGAATTTGCAATTACATTAACTAAAGGTGCTGTGGGGTTCCCAGGAGTATTATTGTTTCTTGCCTTTTGTGCCAAATGGGTATGGCCATTGATTATACCGAAAGATGAATTGGCCAAATTAGATGGAGATGTAGCTGATGAATTCATTCTTAAAAATTTCACAGTTGCATCTGATGAAAAAAAGAGAAGACGTAGAAGGTCTGATGCTGAAGAAAAAGAACGAGGAAGTAATTATCATGAATCCACTAATGAGCAAAGTGAAAGTGTAACATCGTGATTTCTAATATCATCTACTACTAATACCATAATCTAATTTATTTAATTATTGAAATAAAAAGCGTTCACTGTTCTTGTTGGAAAGGAATTTGTTGAACTTGGGTACTAGTGTCTACGCCAGTACATGTAGATTGCTGCAACTGTAAAACACAAATTTTTTTTAATATCCCACTTTTTTTATAAATTTTGGCAAAACCCTTTAAACTCTATCTCATATCTGACAAGATTAGGAGTTGTTTCACTCAATTTATTCATACCATATTCAATCATGTCATATAATTTAGCAAACAAAATTGCAATAGTTACTGGTGGACTCACCGGAATTGGTTTAGCCACCACCATAAAACTACTTAAACAAGGTTCAAAAGTTATTGTAGGTGATTTTTTACATGAACATGAAATTGATACTGTTTTAAATCATATTCATAAACAAGTTCCTAAAAATAATCGAAACATTAAATTTTTAAGAATAAATATTGCTAATTATCAAGATAATGTCAATTTAGTTGATTTTGCCTTGGATGAATATCTGGATTTGCATTATGTCGTAACAAATACAGCCATTACTACCACCACCGCCACTGCCAGTAATAAAACCGAAACAATTGATCAATTTAAAGACGTGATCGATACTAATTTGAACGGGGTTTTCGCTTTAAACAAATTAGCTATTAATTATTGGGAAGAATTTCATAAACCAGGGAGTATTGTCAATGTTAGCAATATATTGGGATTAACCACCACTAAGGGGTTAGCAAGTTATCGTGTTTGTCAAGGTGGAGTTCAATCATTAACACAATCTTTAGCTTTAGCATATGCCAATAAAGATATAAGACTCAATTCAGTGATTCCAGGTTATGTTAAAATATCCCCTATGTTGGGTCAAATTAATCAACATATTGCAACTACAGCCATAAAGCAACATCCAATGGCTAGATTGGGGAACCCTGATGAAATTGCAAATGCTATTGCTTTCTTGTTATCGGATGAAGCGTCGTTCGTTAATGGTACATCGTTGGTGGTTGATGGAGGATATTCTGCCTAAATGGGAAATTAAGACCAAAAGAAGTATATATTTACTATGTATTCAAAAAAGACCAATTATTTGATATTCTTTATTGTATATTTCAGAGTAGCCCTCTAACTATACGTAATTAATATAAGATTAGCTATCACCTATTCAAAGCATGTCGTAAAAGTCGTCAAATAAAATAATGTCGTTCATTCACTCAAAGAAAAACCTTTTCTTGAAGTGAAGAAGTGAAGAAGTGAAGAAGGAAGAAGAAGGAAAAAAATTTGTTGGTGGTTCTTCTTTCATAGCAACACAACACATTAAAAGGAGTTTTTAATTCCCATCAACAAATATTAATTGATTATATATCAACTACCATTTACAACTATCAGATAAAACTTTCTTTTTCTGACAATGGATAATAGAAAAGTATTTAGTTCTTACAAAAGTAAGCTAAATACTAAGAAAGATAATAGTTATCATCCATATTCTTTGATAACTAATAAATTCAAAAATTGGTTTAATAAAAATGATAATAAATCTGAATCTCCAGAAAATCAACCATCCTCCTCATCATCATCATCTGTAAATACAAATAAAAGTAATGAGTCTACATCATCTTTTATAAAACCATTTAAATTTCCTGAACCGAAATTATCCAAACAAACATCATCAACACCGACTTCTACTGATGGTATTAAATCGTTTAGAGTTCCTGGATCATTCACATTAGATGATATACAACAACCCAAGGAACAACCAAAAGAGAAACAGGAACCACTGATGAATCAAGTTGCAGACATTAGTCGTCATGACATATCTATGAATGATACAACCAACGACCAAACTGCAAATGAAATTTTATCTAATTTTTTCAAAAGAAAAGGTGAAACTCCATTGAATGATATAGAATATGAAGGAGTAATGGCATTAATTTCAAGATCAAAAGCAGGTACACCAATAAGTAAACGAGTGATATCGGAATCAATATTAGATCAACATCAACAACCACAACGGAAAAAAGCTAGAAATGAAAAGATATCAGAAATGGCGGTTGCTCCATATAAACAAAGTACCTTGATTCATGATACTTCAAACATAAGTATATCTACTCCAGGTTATAAACCAACATATCACACTATTCAAAATGATACTTTTGATAGAAGTAATCAATCGTTCAATAATACTACTTCAATTATACCTTCTATTAAACGAGTTTATCAATTTTCAGGATTACCTTCGCCTTATTCTACTAGACTTAGACCTCCTTCAACAACGAAAAAATATAAAAAACTAAGAAATTTGCATAATGAAAATAGTAAACTTGATAACAACACAAGTGCTACTACTACTACTACTACTACTAATAATAATAATAATAATAATGATACTACGAATAATAGTGTCAATGCTACTTTTGTTGATAAAACACGAGAATTTAAAAGTGATACAGCTAAGACTTTATTATCTATTTTGGATGGAAATGAACAAGAGAAATCGACATTTGATTTTAATAATGATTCAAACCCACAATCATCATCATCATCAGGGTTTAAATTCATTAATCCATATTCTAAAAATGGTCGTAAAATATCAAGATCAATTAAAAATCTTAAACCAGAAACAGGAATAGTTAAAAATTCAATATCTATAACTGCCAATGATATTGATAAAACTATATCTTATGATAAATCTGAATCATTGCCATTACCAAAGAAACAAACATCTCAAGATTCATCCATTGATAAATTGGAGAAGAAATCGAATGAGCAGTTAAATAAAGAGAGTAGTGGTGAAAAACCATCATCATCAACAAATGGATTTAGTTTTAAGAAGGATTTAGTTTCTCCATCGAAAAATTCCTTGATTACAAATAAACCTGGGTCAATTTCTGAGGCAGCAAATGAAATTTCACAAGAGAATAACAATAACAACAACAACAAAAACATTAAATCTGATGCTATTACCACAAATAGTACTACTACTACTACTAATGGTGAACCAAAATCCAATGGAATAATCAATTTCAATGGAAATTCAACCAAACTAGCTACGAACCCCACTACCACCACTACCAAAGAAACCCCTATTGAAAACCCCCAATCTAATGGAAATTCTAATAAATTGAATCCATTTTTATTTGAATTTCCAAAAGTTGAAGTGAAAAATGTTCAATTGGATACAAATAAAGTTGATAATTTTAAATCATTATTCTTGTTCTAGAAATGTTACATAGATACATTATTATTATTATTATTATTATTATTATTATTTGACTTATTTTGTTTTTTAAGTTCTCCAAAAGGAGATCAAGAATATACAATATATTTTGGTGTTACTCTATTACTATTACTTGTTGTTTACCATAGCTTACCAAACATAAACGAACAAATCTCAAATTCAATAAGGTTTAATTAATAAACAAAAACAATAATATACTTATAACTATAACAATCTGTATTTAATAAAAAAAAAAAAAACGAAAAAAAAAACGAAGGAGATGATGAAGAAGAAGAAATGAATAAAAACAAAAACTAACTATCACCATTAAATATAAAACATGGTGTTTTTAATACTTGGATTAACATTTTCACCAAATTTAGTTCTTGCTCTTTCAATAGGTGATCCTTTTAAATTTGGATCTTTAGCAAAACCATAAATATAATCTCTACCTCTAGTACATAATAAATCGGCATAATAAGCTGCGGGGACAACTTTGACTGATTTAGTAGCTCTACTAAAAGTATGACATAAATCATAAGTGATTTTTTGTATAGTATCTGAAGTATAATTATTTTCATCATGTAAAACATAATAATGAGCTGGTATTCCAGTACCTTGTAATGATTGTTGAGATTGAACGTAAAAATCAAAATATGCTGGAGAAGTGATTTCTCGATCAACGGTTGTACCAACAATGACATTTTCATTACTGGTGACAGCTATTTGTTTTTTGGTTTTGGGATCATCGGCATTATCATGAATAGGAATAAATCTTGTATGATGTCTTTTAACAACAATCATAAATGTAATGGTTGGAGAATATTTAGGGATGTTTTTCAATTTACCATATTCATTAAAAGCGGCTTTAATTTTTGTTAATTCTTCTTTTAATATGGTGGTATATTGTCCTTCAGAGACTCCATCACGATAAAATAATACTTTACTAGGTAATTTCCCAATTTTTTTATGGAAATTTTCTAATCGTTCCAAAACCATACTTTTAACATCAGCAATAACTTCTTGTCCACCAGTTTGAATACGAACTGATCCAGGGAATTTATTGAAAATTCCATCTTCACTACCAACAATAGAAGCAATAGAAACTGATTCAGAATTAATTTCTCCCGTTGGATGAGTAACATCAGCACCAAGAATGAAAATGGGGACATTATTTTTATCAAATAATCCTTGACTATCTTTTTTCGATAATTTATGATTAGATCCACCCAATTTAATATTAATTTTCATGGCCATTTGTGCATATGTCATAGCATCAAAATTTTCTGTTCCACGTCTCTTCTTAGTAAAAGTATTCAAAATGGAACAACTATTAAGAATCCCAACTTTAAGATCACAAGCTCTTTTAATAGCTGAATATAATGGAGTATCTTGTCTAGGTAAAATAAACAACAAGAAATTACATTGATCTTCAGTTTTGGCTTTTTTGGCAATAGAAATTATATTAGATTCTAAACCGGTTTGAGATTGAACACTAGCATGATTTAAATCAATAGAATATTTTTTAAAATTTTTCCCAATTTTAATCCCTAATCGACCAAGTTCGGTTAAAAAAGTTGGGACAGCTCTTTGTAAATCACCAATACGTTTAGCAACAAATTCATCTTTTAAAATAACAACACCAAATGTGAAAGGTTTCCCCATTGGTTTAGTGAGTTTTGCTCCATCAACAAATTGATATCTTTCAAGATTCCAATTCCCCTTTTGTTTTTCGGTTCTACCATTAAAAGGTGCTGGTCTATAAGTAACCATTTGATTATTAGCATATTCAATTGTTGGAGCATTTAAAACTCTTGCTGGAACAACGGTGAATTGAGATTCAATGGTACCAAAATCAACTTGTTTTTGAAATAAATTTCTATTGGTTTTACTAATTAATTCAGCCTTTTGATTAGGTCTAGTAGCAGTAATTTTAATGATTTTCGCTGGATCAGCAAAATCCCCCTTATATTGTTGATGAGGAGCAATAATACCCAATTCCATTGGTAAAAATGCTTCAGGACCAATTTTAATTAATGGTAAAGTAGGATGTTTCAATCTAATATTCCATCTTTCTTGGAAATATTGTTTAACATTAACCAATTTATCATTAGCATCTTTAAATTTTAATGTTTCGGAATTGTTACTATAATCAAATCCAAGAATTGGTTTAGTAGTTTTACGATTAAGATAAGTACGATAAATTTTACAACCTTTAATAAATGATTGAGCTCTTCTAATATCTCTTTCCGTAGGGACATTTCTAATTTTCAAAAATTCTTGAATTAAATCCAAAACATTCATTGGTTGTCCATTTGGTTTTGAAGATTTATAAAAAATCGCTGGGGTTGGATTCAAATTGATTCGAACATCATCAAATGAACATCTAACCGATGCAAAAGTCCCCATAACAACATATAATCCTTTATCTAAATCAGTAGTCTTGGTGGCTCCATCCATCAAGAAAAATTTATTGGGACCAAGACCAACAACATTAGTATTTTTCATAACTTGGGATCCCATAACCGCAACCAACGCATTGGTATATTCAACGGTTTCCAAAAAATCGGGAGTATAATTTTTCAATTGAGTATAATTGAGTAAATCAGAAAAATTCAATTGTTTAATAAATTGAATTTTCAATTCAACAATTTTCTTTTCTCTTTTTGGATCACCACCAAGTTCCAATGGATAAATAACCACATCTTCAATTGGAAGGGGCATTCTTGAATAAAGATGATTATGATCACGATAATAAATAATGGCTTTTTTACTTTTAAATGGTTCCAATTCCATTAAATATTTCTCAACAGCAGTTTTAATTGATAATCTGGTTTTAACATTAGGATCTTCCAATAAATCTACACGATAGGAGTATAATTTCAATCCATTAACATTATATTTGAAATAATTGACTCCTACAATAGTGGGGACACCTTCAGTACCAAAAGATGGTCTCAACAAAATTCCATTTTGTTCATTCTTTATTTGTTTTTGAAAAGTCTTTTTGTAAGTATCAATAGCTACTAAAGCTTTATCATTGATTTTGGTTGGTGTTGAAAATTTAACCAAATCACTCATAATAATAGATTGTTAAATATCCAGAGACGTGGTAGGGGAGTGGGGCACGGGGCGAGGTCGAAGGTCGGAGGATTGATACAACTATAGCCAAAATGAAATAAAAAACAATTGTCTTGAAAATTTGTAATAATTTAATATAAAACAGACAAACAATGAAAGAAAGAAAAAGGAAGAACTTTTTAAATTATGAAATGAAAAAGTTTTTTAATAATAATTAATGAAGAAATAAAGAAAGGAGAGGACAGGGAGGATTGTGGATAGAATTGTTGTTGAGTATTTATACTTTTTGTTTGTTTGTTGAGAAGGTTTGTAGGTAGTGGTGGTGGTGGTGGTGGTGGGTGGGTAGGTGGTAGTGGCCGTCGTAACAGAATATAGAAAGGACTATAAAAACGCAGGTTGTATTATCCCTTTTTTTTTTACAGGCTTTCATATGCATAATTATTAATGTTTTTGCGTTATCAACATAAACTACTACTACAACTACTACAAGAAAGACCATATATACAAACTTCAACCAACTAACTTAGTTGGTGTTTGAATTTCATTTACTGATGGGTTGTTGTTGTTGTTGTTGTTAGTGTTGGCATTCAATTTCAAAGTTTCATTTTTTATTGGATTTGGTCCTTGGTAAAACTCCTAATTTGGGGAAAAAATAACAAATTACTATTTAGGCGTTGAAATACATACAATGGAATCAGTTGATTCTTTTATTGTTGAAACTATTATTAATTTTTCACTTTAATCCCCCCTTTTGTATACGTTTTAGTCTAAATTCTGATTTTATATTCCATTCTATTTCTTTTCATTCGCGTAAACTCTTACCGAATGTCTCAAGACTATTAAAAAAAGAAAGTGCACAACTTTTCCTTCTCTTTCTATTGTAAAAAATTCATTTGAATGGAAAAACTTTTCATCAATATTGGGTTGGGATTTAAACAATGAATTAATCAGAAGAAGAAGGATTTGATTGAAAAATTTTTCCAACATTGTTTGTTTGTTAAGAAAAAAATTAAGGTATAAATTTGTAATAGATTACGTTTTGTGTTGTAGTGTGTTAAACGGTTAAAGTTACAAAAGATGAGACAAGAAGAAGAAGAAGAATAACTGTGTAATACACACTGTATAGGGGTAGTGTATATTAACTATTTATATATGATTATGGAATCTAGAATTGTTAGTTTCCTTTTCCAAGCACAATCCCAAGGGGATTTCAATTCATATTTAAATTACGTTAATCCGATAACACTGAACCCACATTCGGTCTCCTCCACTTCTAGCTTATGGGGGGTAAGACAAAGACAGTTCAGAATGACTCATAAACGTCAATGACCATAAGTCGGAGGTTCACTAGCTTATCCGATATCCCTGCTAAAGACAATAACATGAATAATCACCTTCTATGCAGTCCTCAGTACTACAATCCTAACAATAACCTTATTTTCTTAACCTTTGACGAGAGAGTTATGTGATGCTGCAGAGCGATCCTGTGTAGGAAAAGTGTTAATGAGTATATTAAAGCTTCACTTATATAGAAAATACAAACAATCTAATTCATGATGATGATTCTACTCTTTATATAGTAGGAAGTGCCTTCTACAGTGGACAAACTAATAAAGTCCACATACTTTCTAACAAGGAAATAGATTAGCTTACAATTCTCTTCAGTAATATTCTCTACCATTATGCAATGCTAGCTTATTGTTGATAATTAGCCATGTTGGACACCCTAATTTCGAACACAGAGAGAGAAACAGAAATAAAACTCTACAATTCATTTTTTGGTTGTTGAATAAGAATAATAAAGAAAAATAGTACAAAGAATTATTGAGTACGGAATTAAACCTACGCTTCCACAATCAGAACAACTAGACGAGAAAATCTTCAGTATATAATTATATTTTCTCTCGGTTCATACAGTCAAAGGCGGCGATACCCTTCCCGCACCACCACCACCCTTACTCCGCCAATAGGCTTATTCACCTAAATGCTTGCCTTTTCATATACCTAACCTAACTATACTTAGCACTGTCAGATGACCAACGTTGTCTTCATAATAGCAAACAAACTAACTTACGCAAGACCTATTTTAGCAAGTCGTGCGTCAAGTACAAATCGTACACTTTTCATTAATTCAATTCCTCGACACCTATAAACCCCAAAATAAAAGAACTATAAATTTGATTACTTTCCCTCCCTCTATTTTATTTATCTAGTTTACAGATTTTGTTCAATATACCATCTTATCTTTTAACTATCTCTACGACAATTGATACAAATATAAATTAATAACAATAATAAAAACTAATTTACCTAATTATTTCCAAAAGTGGTTCAAATATATACAATTAATGACATTAAAACATTTAATGTAATGTATAAATATCATATATGAAAAAGTAACATCAGTAACAGAATGAATTTTAACAAAATGTATTTTAACAACATAGATTTTAACAAATTCTATGAATATTTAAACGATAATTACAATGCAAGATTATTTTATGGAGATTTAACCGTATTAAAAGATAAGTTAAATGCAAATAATGGTCAATTAACTGAAGAAGAAAAGGAATTATTAAAGAAAGGCATATTGTATTCTGTTGACACTGCAAAATGGGTACTTGATAATATGGATGAACTCCAAGAATATTGCAGTGCATCATTATTAATACATAATGAATTAAATATTGAATTATTAAAAGAGTATGAACCAGAAACATTGTGGTATCCAAAAATACCTACTGAAAATACATTAAGAGAAGCATTAAAAATAAGAAACAATGAAACTTTTATTTATAAAGTTGCAAAAGCATGTATAATTGGAAGATACCTATACTGTTTTAACAGTTTAAATGTATGCTGTGACAAAAGTTTGCTAAATATGTGTAGAGAAAGATCAACTCAAGTGTTTCTTGATGTATTGATGGATAAATTCTATGATAGTAAATATATGGGTGATGTGTTAGGAATTGGACATATAGATGCTCCTGATAATGAATCTGAATTTTTGAAAGTGTATGAGAAGGAGATGGAAAACTATAATAAGCCCCTCGAAAGCAAATCTAAAAATCCCGACTTATGAAGTAGTTTTAAGTTTGGGAAATGGCAAATTACACAGATTCAGTCGGCGGCGGTGGTGGTGACGCAAATGAGACAAGGGAGTTAAAGAGGATTTCAAGGGGTTTGACAGCAGTAGAGCATGTCATAATAGTTCATAAAAACTACCTAATGTTTCGTAAATCTTATAAAAATACATTAACTATGCAAAAAAAAAAAACTCTTATCATGTCTTTTCGTACACCTTTTCATTGTTTCTATTTATATATATGTATAGCCATACATTTTAGGATCACATTTTACTAATTTTTCAATTGCATTATTTTTACTATAAATTCTACAAGACATGTATGATGGATAAAAAGTGGTACTAAAAATGATATTGATCATGCCTTGTTCAAGAACCAATTAATTGGTTGACTGCTCCAAATCTTCATCAATTAGTCCAAATATTTTGCCAAGAATATAAAAGTCAACTTTCATCATCATTAATATATCAATAATTCTCACGATTATGTAATATCAAAATTAATGCACCAATAAATAAGCAACCAAGTCCATTAAAGCAGCCTTGTGGGGCTAATACCGAAAAATTCGTAAATGAAAATTTCTATTAGAAGATGGGAATGAGGGGGGGAGGGACGGGAGACCCCAATCAAATTTAGATTGGTTCATGGTCTACCAATTGTGCTTCAACAAAGATTTGGTATAAGTATAGATAGATTCATCCATATTCAATGAGTGAAAGCTAGAAAGATTCACTCTATACAACAAATTCAAATTACTTAACAATGAAGTTTACTATTGTATTATTTACCTTGATTCTGGTTACGGTTGCTGCTGCTACTACTACTACTGCTGCTGCTGCTGCTGCTAATAGAGTCCAAAACAAAGCTTATGCATACTATTATTGCAATTCATATTGTACTCAAGCTGTGAATGATGAAAATTCTTGTGGTTATTATGATACTGATGTTTCAAATCAAGAATATTATTCATGTTTATGTACCAAATCAAGTTATTATAATAATTTGAGAAGTTGTGATTGTTTTACTAAAGCAGTTTATTATTATTCAACATCAATTTGTTCAAGAGCAAACGTTGGAACTTATGTTGGTGGTCGTACTCTGACTACTTGGAGTGTCTCAGCTACCAAGTATCGTTCATCAACTCTGACTAGTTCATTAACTAGAAAAAGTTCATCTATTGGAGCCAGTCCTTCAATTGCAATTGCTCTGTCTACTAAAGAAAGTTCATCAACTGAAAGTTCCTCATCCCTTGAACAAAGCTCCTCAGCTGGACAAAGTTCATCGACTGAACAAAGTCCCTCAACTGAGGTCTCCTCTTCTTCATCCATTGAAGAAAGTTCATCTAATCAAGATATTTCATCTACTGATAGTATTACAACTACTAGCTCAGACTCTTCCACTGGTAATACTGACTCACCAACTCAAGGTGGTGGTGGAAACAGTGGAAACAATGGAAGCAATGGGGATGGGGGAAATGATGCTAGTGGTGGTGGTGGTGTTGTTAATGAGAACGAACAAGCATCATCCCCTCCAAGTTCACAATCTTCAACAAACAGTAACCAACCTAATAGTTCTCAAACAGCACCAGGAGCTGCTAATTATTTGTCAAGTGTCAGTGTTGGTACATTGATGATTTTGGTCTTAGGTTTGATTTGATTGGTGGTATAGTTTGCCTTTCTTTTTGAATACTTCTTAATAGTATTATTATCGATTATATTTGTTTTCTATAAATCTCTTATTGGATTATTCTATATGTAAACTAAACAATTAGCAGTCCTAAGATATATTCAACTCTTTGAACTTAGAGGCTAACTCCAATCTCACAAATGAAAGTCCTGGAGACAGCTAGTTTACACTAAATAATATTGGATGGCTAAACTACGTACTCTACTGTAACCTTAGTGTCATCCAGTCTAGTGAGCCTCTGACTCATGATTTTTGGAGTTGTTGAGGCTTTCTTAGCCTGGATAAACTAGAGGTAAAGAAATACCAAATGTCGGTATATTATCACAGCATCAACGTAATATAAATACTTGTTGGAAAACTCCCTTTGTATTGAGTTTGAGAAGGCATAAGAATACGAACGCCACAACCAAGCCAAATGAACACCTAAAAAAGGTTTGGCTAGACAATTACTTTTAGAGAAACCCATTTTACCCCCTCCACCAACTATCATCACTAGGAAAAAATTGAATAAAAATGATGATAATTTGAATCAAAAACTTGTTCAAGTAGTGGTTTCATTGGAAAACAAAAACAGGATCCATTTGGAGTCAGTTTTTACATTACAGAATTTACACATCATACTTGAATACTTACATACTTTCTAACAAATTTCGATTACATAATCACGTAATTATAGGTAAGAGATATGAATGCACTCTGTCATCTTAAACATGATGGTATACCATTGAAAGGCTAACGTCAAAATTTTCGTAAATGACATTTCCATACAAAGTTAAGGAGTCCTAACAACTGTATTAGTCATGATCTATCAATTGCACTTTCAAGAGGATTTGGTATAAATACAAACGAATTTAGGCATTATTCAAAAATGAATTAGAGATATTAAGACTCACTTTATAGAATAAATTCAAAATTTTCAACAAATGAAGTTTATTATACTATTATTTGCTTTAATTCAGATCACTGTTGCTGCTAATAGAGCTCTTATCATAGATTACCTGTACTATGGTTGCAACTTATACTGTTCTATAGCTCTGAATCAAGAGAATACATGTGGCGCCCATGATGAGGATGTTTCGGACCAACAATACCATTCTTGTTTATGCATGAATTATGATTATTTTACTAATTTGATGAATTGTAATTGTTTTAGTAGCAATGTTTATTATGTCTCAGAATCAATTTGTTCTATGGCAACTGCAAGCTCAGAATTTGAAACGTATGATGGTGCCCCGTCAACCATGGATGTCTCAACTACTGACTATAGCTCATCAACAGAGGATATCTCATTCACAGAGGATGTTTCATTCACAGCAGATGTTTCCTTCACAGCGGATGATTCATTCACAGAGTATACTTCATTCACAAAGTATAGTTCATTCACAAAGTATAGTTCATTCGCAAAGTATAGTTCATCTGTTTCTAGCTTCACTAAAGTCATTTGGTCCACTTTAGAGACTTCATCGATTAAGGGCATTGCAGCTACCACAAGCAGTTATTTTACCAACTCTCAAACAACATCAGGAACTGCTAATGATTCATCAATATCTAAACCTAGTGGAACTCAGATTTTTGTTTTATGTGTGATTTCAGTTGTTGGATTTATTTTCTTTTTCCTTTTCTTCCTCAATTTATTTGTCTAGGTAATACTACTTTTAATTCAATATACATGTTTTTTCCAGAAATTTGGTATTAATTTGTTTTTGGATCTGAATCAACTCTTACTAAATGGATTATAAGTTTTAATATCGTAAGGGTTTATCCTAAGAACTGACAGTCTTCATTAATCATTGACCAATGCTAAGCTATTTATTCTACTGCAATTATGGTGACCTTAAATATTCTCTCTATCAACTAAAAACTTGTGTATTAATAGTGCTTCAGATGCTACTCTGATCTCACTTAAACCACATCACCTATATTATTCCTCTCATTCAGATAACCCAGCAAGAATATAATCTCACACACGATCACGTAAAAACTATCTATTAGAAAACTCATTATCGTTCGACAGCCTCTAGAATGTACATAAGTTGTTCTAAACCAACTTACCAAATTAAAACTCTAGGAATCCCCACCCATTTCTGTCTATCCATTATTCTTATAATCTTGTAATTCAAACAATTGATCTTTTTTACCATCAAATTCGTCCATACATTCTATGATTGCTTTAATATTATCTATCATATTACTTATAGCCACACGAATAACTCGATCACTCACTCCTGAAAATTTCACTTTGAGATTGTTGGAATCTGTAGCATAATCAATTGTTAACTCATCTGATCTGAGTATTGGATCTGGTGATAGCGTATTTTTTGCAATTTCTGCTTGATTGAAAGTTTCAAACGGGATATTTAGTTCAAGGGTATAAGGGAGTGACATAATTGTAGATACGATAATGATGATGATGGTGGTGTATTTGCGGATGACTTAATTTTTTTTTTGATGATTTTGCAGAAATCGGTGAATCGAGAAACATGAAAAAGAGAGCCGATTACTTCGTTGCTGCAGACTGCCACAGATACCATTAATCACCAGGGTACACAATAGCTATACCGATAGTTGCTATGTATTTTTCTGTAATGTAACAAACCATTATCCCTACTGCAATTTGATGTGAACAACAACATGAATTGGTTCATATTTTCCAAGATATATATATCAGCGTCAATTTCTTCACATTCTTGGATACTCGTTTGAACAGGCACTAACTATCATGAAGGCCGCTGTTGTTCCAATTTCCATTAAGGATAATTATTTAACTGAAATTAAAGATATCCCAAAACCGGAAATTAAAGATGATCAAATCTTAATCAAAGCTAAAGCTTGTGCCATCAATCCAATTGATTGGAAACATATCGTTTACCAAATGAGTAAACCAGGTGATGTAGCTGGAAGTGATGTTAGTGGAATTGTTGAACAAGTTGGGGCCAATGTGACAAATTTTAAAAAGGGGGATTTGGTAAGTTCATTTGTAATGGGGAATATGTCACCAATGAGTGGTGCATTTGCAGAATATGTTGCTGCATTTCCTCAAGCTACTATTAAGTATGATCACGATTTAGATAACCCACCAAAGGCGAAAGCTTCCATGATTGATTCATTTGAAGGAGCAGCAAGTATTACTATGGGATTGACAACTGTTGCTCAATCATTTTCACATTCTTTGAATATCCCGAAACATAAGAAACCAGGTGATTCCATTTTGATTTGGAGTGGTGCTACTGCAACTGGTATTGTAGCAATCCAAGTTGCAAAATTAGTTTATAATTTAAAGGTTATCACTACTGCCTCACCAAGAAATCATGAATATTTGAAAGAATTAGGAGCTGATTTCACATTGGATTATAAAGATCCTAAAATTGTTGACAAATTGAAACTGCTTGGACACATCAAATTTGGGTTGGATACAATTGCTACTCCACAGACATTTCAAAAACTTTATGATGCCACACAAGGTACTCCTGAAGTTTATTTGGATTCCTTATTAGGAATGGATGGTAATTCTATCAAGACGGATCCCGCAAGAGAAACTACTGTTCATTGGGGGCATACTATGGGTTATCTTTGTGTTCTTAAAACGAAAACTTTAGGTTCAACTACATATGTCCAATCAACAGAGTTGTTGAACGATTATAATAAATGGTGGGAAAATGTTATGCCAACGATTATTAATAAAATAAAACATGCAAATTTAAAGATTTTACCAAATGGATTGGAATCTGCTAATGAAGGGTTACAAATGTCAAGAGAAAGTAAAGTTTCTGGAGAGAAGATTGTTTTTAAAGTTTGACAGCTGTAAATTGCTGTATGTTTGTATTTTATAAGTAGTTCTATATTTATTATGACTGATATATATTGTTATGGATTAGTCCAACTTCCGCATGTTTGACCTGTCAAGAAAAATACTACAGTAAGTGGTCGTTTTGGGCAATAGTCTGGTGTATTCATTTTGATAGACCATGCCAAGATTAGTAGAAAATTTTGTTTGGGCTCGCACATGGTAGCGTTTTCTCTATACGACAAGACTTACCTCTAATCGTGTTGGAAGTCAAACCATGCTCGCATAAATTAATCAATGCGATATGGATTGAAGCAGGGAGAAGAAAAAAACACAACACAACTTTAGAATCTTTTCATCACAGCATTTCTTTCTATTGCCAAAAGGATATTATACAAAAAATGAGTGAATCTTTACAGTCAGTATTAATCATTGGAGGATCTGGCTTTTTGGGTCTTCATTTAATAGAACAATTTTATAGACATTGTCCTAATGTGGCAATCACAGTTTTCGATGTTCGTCCTTTACCTGAGAAGTTATCGAAATATTTCACATTTGATCCTTCAAAAATACAATTTTTCAAAGGTGATTTAACTTCCGATAAAGATGTCTCTGATGCTATAAATCAATCTAAATGTGATGTAATTGTTCATTCAGCTTCACCGATGCATGGATTACCTCAAGAAATTTATGAAAAAGTTAATGTTCAAGGAACCAAAAATTTGCTTTTAGTAGCACAGAAATTACATGTCAAAGCTTTAGTGTACACATCTTCTGCTGGTGTGATATTTAATGGACAAGATGTTATTAATGCTGATGAAACTTGGCCATACCCTGAAGTTCATATGGATGGTTATAACGAAACAAAAGCCGCAGCTGAAGAAGCTGTCATGAAAGCTAATGATAATGATCAATTGCGTACTGTGTGTTTACGTCCTGCCGGTATTTTTGGACCTGGTGATCGTCAATTGGTTCCTGGATTAAGAGCAAGTGCTAAATTAGGACAACTGAAATACCAATTGGGTGATAACAATAATTTGTTTGATTGGACATATGTTGGAAATGTAGCCGATGCTCATGTTTTGGCAGCACAAAAGATTTTAGATAAATCTACAAGAGACGACATTAGTGGTCAAACATTTTTTATAACTAACGACTCACCAACATATTTTTGGACATTGGCAAGAACTGTTTGGAAAAATGATGGTTACATTGATAAATATTACATTAAATTGCCATATCCAGTAGCATTGACTTTAGGTTATATTAGTGAGTTTGTTGCTAAAAATATTTTGAAAAAAGAGCCGGGTATTACACCATTTAGAGTTAAAGTTGTGTGCGCCATAAGGTACCATAATATTGCTAAAGCTAAAAAATTATTAGGCTATAAACCAGAAGTTGATTTGGAAACTGGTATCAACTACACTTTAGATTGGATGAATGAAGATTTGTAATTAGTCAAATGTGGTTTATGAAGATAGATGTTGAATGACAAACAATGAGCATATATGATATTTCTAAAGCCTAAATTGTGTATTATACATATTTAATACATAGCGAAAAGAGTTCCTGTTAGAATAGCACAAAGTATAATTATTGGACTGTTTAAGTACGATGAGGTTAAACACACTGATCCACTTTCTGATTTTGCCGAAATGGTGTTATTAGAATTATTTGAGTGGTTTTGAATTGCAAATGTTTCGTCTTTATCGATAAGCAACTTGATTTTCTTCTTGAGGAATTGGTCTTGTTTGACATGGCTTTTTATCTCATCAACCTTGTTATGCACTTTACTCTTGAGACTAGCATCATACTTTTCGTCAGCTTCTAACGCTTGAACTGCGGATTTGGAATTTGGAGTTCCCTTCTTTTTGTCAACGAGCAAATCATCTGTCTTTTTGAATGGTAATGCACAAGCATTTATCTCGCTTAATTGAGCACAATCTTGTAGTAAAACCGTTAAAAAGTTTGTCAGTGGATTACCAGGACACAAATGATAACAGTCTCGATCAATCAGTTGTAATGCACAACACTCACATGCCAAATCGTCTGATTTACACTGGTCCAATTTGTGTAACAACTCATTACAGCATGATGACAATTTTACTAAATCATTGGCTTGACATTGTGGATACTTTCGAGGATTAGGATTCAGGTAGGTCCCAAATTCTGGATCAACAATTCGTGCTAGGGCAACTATTGATTGGAGATAAAGTAAAAGTGTTAATAATATCGAGTGGTGATTACGTTGATGCATTGGTCGTATAGTCTTTCAAATCTCTAAAAGTTTGTATCCTTATAGAGAAGAATATTTCTAAAACAAAATGCAAATACGAAACTGATATGAAGTATGACAAGAATGTTCAAGTTTTTTGTTATTCTAAAGTTGCAAAAAAAAACCGATTTAGTTTGACAATTCTTCAGTGAGTAAATATTTGATTTCATATCAAAATATAGTAATCAAAAAATATTGTCACCAATTCCAATCAGCTGTGGCATATTTACACTTGTAATAATTCAACACTGCTAATGGTTCAAAAACAACCAATACTTCTCTATGTGGAGCAACTTCCAAATAAACCTAATCAAGCAATTAGACCTATTTTGCATTTAATCTCACAATTTCCCTATTACTTTTCCATAATAACATATTGTTCCCCTCTTGACGAGTTGTGTATGGTAATCTCTTTAAGGGTCTTTTTAATCAACCTTCGCTCTTTTACTTTGTGTTTATTTGAATAGTGGAAAAAAGTAAAGAGGGAAAATCGAAACGACAAAGAGAATGAGACATAAAGAGAAAGAGACAAAAACAAAGTGAAATTAAAAATAGCGAGCACGCAGAAAAAAAAAACTCTATACACACTTCAACACCAACAATTGATTAACAACAACAAGGGTAACTGATATTACAACAGAAAGTAGCCAATTAAGATTAGTTATTTCAAATATTCTTTCATAAACATAATATCAAGAAATATTGGTAAACTTTAAATTTAGATATGTTCAGAAGTCCTAAGAGATCAAAACAAAAGCAATCCCAACCTCAACCTCCACCTCCACCTCAACCTCAACAACAGCCACAACAACAATCTAGACTGCACCATCATCATGTCCCTAATCCTGCTCATTTATTTTCCCATCCATCAAGTCATCGTCAACAATCACCATATCCAGCACCTGGACCGGGATCACAGACAAACTCCGGTTACTCCACCCCTCAAAGAAACGGAATGAGTCCGCTTCAAACTAATGTAGCAAGAATGGCTGGACCCAACTCTCCTGCTGGGAGCACCAATTCTGAACAGCAACGAAAATTAACTACAGACAAGATTATTTCCGATTGCTACTCAAAAGTAATAATTGATGGAGGAAGAAAAGTCAATGATGTTTCGTACATAACACATATTGGTGTTATTGAGTATTCACACTACCCATCGGCCCCTCCACCTTCCAATACGAATTTTGGTACAGTTAAACATCGTATACTTGTTTTGTGTAAAAAGAATTCTGGAAGAATGCAACTACAAAAGGGGAAGTATCAAGCTGATAAGAATTTCTACCAAATTGGGAGAACATGGGATTTATCGGAACTACAATATATTAAAAAAGTTGGACCAGAAGGATTGATTTTACAATTAAACAAAGTATATTATTGGAAATGTGACGAGGATGCTAACCGTGTGTGGAAATTTGCTCGTTACTTAACTCAACATTATGGGATGTTTATGGGGAAATATCCTAGGCTTGAAGGGTTTTCGCTTGATGATTTCATGTTACCTACAATTCCCAAATCTCCAACAACTACTGTACCTAGATCTCCTTCATTAAATGAGCCGAATCCTGATCCTCAATTGTTAAAGTCACGTTCATTGAAAAGAAAGAACATGCCGAACCCAGTCTTACCACAACCACCTACTGCACCAGCAACGAAAACCCCACCAATGCCTTCCAAACCGGAAGAATTATACAAAGATATGGACTTTACAGTCAATGGTGCGTTGCCTCAAAAACAAATGAAGGTGATACTGCGTGAGTCGAATGATAGAGGCTTTGCTAGCAAACTTGACCCTGGCCGATCCGTTCATGAACAACAAAAGCCCCAAGGCAGTCACCTGCAACTGGGCTTTAACAGTCCAAGCCAGGATGGTACTCATCAAGCACCTCCACCTAAAAAACACAGTCAACATCCATATTTCCAAAGGTCACCAATGAATGGAACCGATTCTTCCAGTGTTGTTAGTAATGATTCTCATAGCTTTGTTTTTGGTTCAAATGATGATAAAAACCAATCGCGAGAAAGACTGGATAATAGCTCAAGGTCTTCCAGACAACAACAAGGATCCATAGGAACTGGTTCACAGTCCACAAATACCAAGGGTCTGCAAACCAATAGCTATGCGAGTAAAAAACAAGAAAGGGAATCTGTTGCGTCTCAAAAATCTGCAGAAGATGTTGTCAAGGAATTTTCAGAAGCGATCCCACCAAAAAGAAAAATGGCTGCTTCAGCAACAGTTCCTGATTTTGGTGTTGAAGAGATTACCGATGACAGTGAAGATGATCAACGACCTGCTCCTACATTTAGTATCCGTAAGCGCCAGCAGCAAATAAAGGCTCAGGATAAGAAAAATGAAGAGACCCAGAAAGTTACAAATGAACAACCAATACGCCACCACCATGAAGATGCAACTACCAGTTTTGCTGACAAATCCAGTCATTATGACGAGAAAACTTTTGCGTCTCAAAAGGGATTAGGAATTTATCCAGCTGGATCCGGGTCCTTTATTGAGGAATCTACGAAATTGGAAGGTCAAAACAGTGCTAGTTCTAATCTTCAAGATTTACAAGATTTATTATCGTCACATATTGATAGAGCCCAAGAGGATTCTTTTGATTTTAATGATGTCAGTAACGAAAAGAGTGCTGATGACTTGAATGAAATTCCTGAAATTCGTGTAGCTGGCCCATCAAACAATTTGAATGGTGACACAAATAGTTTTGAAGGCGAACCCCTTGAAAAGGGTTTGAATATAGTCAGAAAGTCGGAAACACCCGAGAACGAAAAAGTCAACCCATCGTCGATCATTCCAAAAGACCAAAGAGATGTTGAAGTAGACACATTAATTAATCAGATTGGGTGGTCGGTCAAAGATACCACAGATACTTTGATGAAAAAGTTGAGTAAGGAATTGAATAATAGTAAACAGGATATTGTATCGAAATTGGTGTCAATAGACTTGACCAACAATTCAGGAAATGATATAGGGTCTGCTTTGAATGAAGTGGATAATATGACTCAGATTTTCCAGAAGATGGAGGTGAGATTGAAACTTGTACGAAATGAGCTACAAAGTTCTGCTACTGCTTGAAATGGAGCAAGTCTTTTTATCAAGAGTATAGTAATTATTAAGTTTGTATAGTATAGCTTTAATTAATTAATACTGTTTTTAGTACTGCTTTCTCTACTACATATACAACAAACAAACAAAAGATAAACTTATTTAGTAGTATGCTCCGCGACCGGTATAATCTAGTTTTACTTCAGTTACTTCTTGGTTTGGGTGGGGATCATAGGGTTTAATTTCAGAAATGGGGATAGGACAGCCAGTGGGCCATTTGCTGTCAACAAATATATCCAGCCATTTAACTATAGTATCAAATTTCAAATTGTTGTTTTCTTTAGTAAACTTGAGATTTAGTTTGATCAATTGATCAAAAAGATAATTCAAGTCATTTAAAATTAATCTAGATGAAGGTGAAGATTTTTCATTAAATGCCGATTTGTCAATCTGCAAACTTGAAACTGAATTCAAGTTAGATAGTATCATCTCATTCTTTTTATTGTTGAATTTCATTCTCACATTGCGAATTATATTTTTGGTTGATTTTGTAGACTCTGTAATGACAGCTTGTTTACTTTGTAAAGATAAGAGACTGAAATGAACCAAACCTAAGGCATGGCCTAATTTGTCCTCCTTGTACATTTGTAAACTTTGAAATAATCCAGCATATCCATTAATGTATTTTTCAATTACATTCAAATACTTTATCCAATGTGAACAATCTAATGTAAAGTCCTGTTCACTTTTTTCCATCCCATTAATCAAATTCTTTATCACTTTTAACTCCTGTAATATGTAGATAGCCACTTTTGATAATGTGGAATTGTTTTCTGTTTGTATTGTTTCTCCTTTGAATTGGAACGAGTTTCTATTGATCCAAGAAAATTTAATCAAAATAACTATTTGAATGGATACTTGAGATATTTTATGAATTATACTCAACAAGACATTGTTCATTTGGAGTTGTGGAGGTTCTTGTTGTTGCACTGGTGGTAAATTCATTGCATATAAAATATAAGATATCCCAGTTTTGTAATAAGACATGATATGTTTCCAATTCTCATTAAATTGCCCCACATTATCTGTTTCCTCGTCAATAATTGCATTGGTCATTTCTGCAGCTTTTTTCAAATATGTCAATGTTATTGCAATTAGTGTCATGTACAATTCATTTTGGGCTATCCAGGTAATCTTATTGTCGGTGCTTGGCCCTAATTTTGGTATCTTCCTTTGTTTTGGAGAGATAACATTTGTCCATGGTATACCTTCACATAGCACAGACGAGTTCCCGGTTCCATTTTGGTCTATATAGGCTAATAAACACTTTAAATACTCTTCTAAATGAATCAAATAGGAGGTGCTATCAGTCACTTGTTGTTGGAGCTCAATTGCTGCTCGTACTGATAACAATTGTGGAGAAACTTTGGAGTTTTTAAATTTTATAGCCACTGGTGGTGTATCTGGTAAGACAATCATTGATGATATATAATTACACAAGTGAACATCAGTGGTCGACAAGGCTATTGTTGTTTAGAGTTTACGCTCACCAAATCAAAACCTATCAACGTTCTTTGATAAAACAAAACAAAGGAAAAAAAATTAATTAGTTTTTCCATACACACACACTCAATTTTATCAACACATTCATAAATTTGATACTTCTTCGACTCCCGATCCAGTGATCTTGATTTCTCCACCTATCTTCATAATGTCGAATTTAAGAAGGTCTGATAATTCAAATGAAAAGTATGGTATTGTCATTGATTCAGGCTCGTCTGGTTCTAGAATTCAAATATACAAATGGACTGACCAAAAATTCGAATTGAAATCTTCCAAAGATCAATCTGTATTGCAATCGCCACCAAAGATTACACAAGAAAAAGGATGGACAAAGAAAATTACACCTGGGATCTCTACATACAACTCAAAAGACAAATTTGCTAGAATTTGGCAAGATCATTATTCGGAGTTGTTAAAGTTTGCTGAAGGTATCATTCCTTCTGAGAAACAACCAGAAACTCCTGTATTTGTTTTGAGTACTGCTGGGATGAGATTGTTGCCGAAAAAGACTCAAAAATCAATCGTAAAGGAGACCTGTACTGGTATCAAACAAAACACCAACTTTTATATCCCTACTGAGAATTGTGAGAATTTTGTTGAAATAATCGATGGATCAACTGAAGGTATATATGGGTGGCTCGGACTAAATTATTTGATGAAACAATTCAATAATTATGATAGCTCACAAGACATCTTGCATGAATCTATTGGATTTATGGATATGGGAGGAGCATCTACTCAAATTGCATTTGTTCCATCATCTAAAGAACAAATCACCAAACATAAAGAGGACCTTTCGACTGTCACATTAGGAAACATCAATGGGGAAACTCAAACATGGGATTTATTTGTTGCCACATGGTTAGGTTTTGGTGCAAATGAGGCACGTAAAAGGTTTCTTAATCAATTAATTAATTTGGCAATTGTTAATGGAGAGAACTGGAATAGTGAAATTAACGATCCTTGCTTACCAAAGGGAGCTTCAATGGAATATAATTACGAAAACAAAAAATATTTGGTGAAAGGAGTCGGGAACTATGAAATGTGTATCAAGACAATATATCCCTTGTTGATGAAGAATATGGTTTGTATTGATGAGCCGTGTCTTTTCAATGGTATTCATGGGCCCAAGTTTAATTTTGAAAAAGACAAGTTCATTGGTATTTCTGAATATTGGTATACTGCCAATGATATTTTTCAAAGTGGTGGTGAGTACAATTTCAAAACATTTAACGCAAAGGTGAAAGAATACTGTGAAAGCAACTGGGATGAGATTCTCAAAAATTCCGAACAAGGTCAATACTCAAAATTAGATCCCGATAAATTCCTTAAAGATGCATGTTTCAAAGCAAGTTGGGTCATGAATGTTTTGCATGAAGGGTTTGAGTTACCTAGAATCGGTTTTGAAACAGAAAAGGAAGATCAGACTGAAGAAGACAAAAAGATAACTAATGCTCACGTTCCGTTTAAATCTGCTGATTCAGTGGAAGGAGAAGAGTTATCGTGGACGCTAGGTAAAATACTTTTATTTGCATCATCACAAATTGAACCAAAAGAAGGAGATACCGAGGCTAAGCAAATTGGTATATATCCGAGTCAAATCTCTGGACATAAATTTGTACCGGGTGGTGTCTTGTTATCTAGTGATGGTGATTATTCGACTGACGATGAAGATGATGATTTGGGTGGTCAATTTAGTCATATACTATACTCGTTAATCTTTGTTTTGTTGTTGTTATTCTTTTTGTTTCATTTTGGGAAATCCCATTTCGGAAGATGGACAAATAAGTTTAGAAGATTTCAAATACCGGTTGAAGTCAAAAGAGCGGTTAATTCAATTGGGTCTAAAATTCCTGGAGTTAGGCATTATTTTGAAAATATTGTCATGTTTCTGGACCTTCAAGATCAAAATATAATTTTAGAAGAAGGAATATTTGATAACACATCGTCTAATAATACCAATTTTAAAAGCTTACAGAATCAACAACAGCCTGCATCTGCATCTGTATTAAGAACAAGACTGGCAATAGGATTAAACGAAGATTCTGGGAATGATCATAAAAGTGGCTCTGCACAATCGCTTTCAAACTTTAACTCAAAGGGGAATAACTATTATAACAAGTCGTTTTCGTCACCAAATAAGAACATTTATATATCTGCCAACAATAGCCGAGAGTCCTTAGCCAGAGCATCTAGTAATGCTTCTATTCCTAGGTCTAAAAGCTCATTAGATTAAATACATAAATACATGTTATGGATAGTTTTTAGTTCATAGATGTTGTAGGGAAAAAAGAGGGAGTGATTTTCCATGTGTGTTTACCTTATGCATTGTCAGTGTTGCGTTGTTTACTTTTGCTGCAAAAAAAATTGTCTATTTGGAGACTACTAGCACAACTTTGAAGCGTAACAAAGATATGAACTCCGTATCTTACATAATATCGTTATCCTAGTATAATATTCTCTTTACGTGTAAACTAATATTTTTATTAATACTTGCCATTAGCGGAGTCGAATTAAACCAACTCAGTCCACAATTATCTATCAACAATGAAACCAAAATTAGCCACTGCCATCAAGCTTATATCAGTGCTTTTGTTATACCCTCTTGAGTGTTTTACTGCAATAGTGCCTTTCAGAGATTCCATTGAATTGGTGTTTACACCCGAAGATATCAAAAAAAGTACCGACTATGCATTGTGGAAAATTCCTGCTGTGAAAAAGAACTTTAAGACTACGGTCAAGCAAAAACTACTTAATAGATTACTAAACAAAGACCTTCAAGAAATCAATCCGAATCCATATGACGAGGATATTTTTGAGGAACAACAACAAAAAGTGAAAGCAAATGAAATTTCAAACACTTTTCAAACAGTGGAACTTGACATCAAGAAACCTAATGGTGTTATGCGATCAGTTTTGAAAGGTCCATCATCGACAGAGAAAAAGCAGGCAAAGTTGGTTGTCCAAAGTACTAGAAATACACTTCTAAAAAACAATTTCAATGACAATAGAACAGAAAATGAAGTAAAGCTTGAGTTGCAAGAGCTTAGTGGTGAACACCTTGGATATCTGCATCCTAGACGTGTCAAGAATATCAAACATGACTTCAACAAAGTGCCCTCAGAAATACACGAAAATGTGCCTTATTCAGATTCCGACAGTGAAGAAGATGAAAACCAAAGTGGTTTACAAAATGAGAAGCCAGTTGATCCATTTTATGACGATTAGCCGGATTAATCATGTGAATGTATTTAAATCTATTGGTCATTTCTAAGTCCACAATCCCACATTTCTAGTGTTAGGAAAAGATTTCTTTCTTGAATTGTTGTAATACATAGTACAAGATAAAGGAGATTAACCACAGAGATATGGCTTACAGTTTCTACCCTGAGAACTTTATGTGTCAAAAAATAGTTTATATGAACTTCTGGATAAGCATTCCTTAAATATTATAAACTATTTGTTCAATATATTATGACAGATTGTGCTACTTTGAGTGAGACATTGTTCGCCAAATAAACACGACCTTATATTTCTCTATTTTTTTTCTCCTTCTCAAATTGTATTTACGGTCTCATCGCACAATGCATTTTTCATTTTTGGTAATTTTTTTTTTTTGGTTTTTCAATACAAATTATACAGTACTCTACTATCACTAATTGAATACATAACAAGTATTGCCAAGCATGAGAGTGAAGAAGCCAACATCCAAAAGAACTACCACTCGTATGAGAGAAGGTATCAAGAAAAAAGCTGCAGCTAAAAGAAGAAAAGATAAAAAAATCGCAAAGAAAGACGTTACATGGAAATCAAGAAAATCCAAGGATCCAGGTATTCCAGCCAGTTTTCCTTACAAGGATAAAATCATAACAGAATTGGAAGAAGTTAGAAGAATCGAAAAAGAAAGAAGAGAACAATTAAAATTACAAAAACAACAAGAAAGACAAGAGGCTTTGGCAAGAGGAGAAATTGTTGAAGACGATGATGAAATGGATGAAGAAGACCAAGAAGAAGGAGATGGAGCCAATGGATTAGCTGCATTATTGGAATCAGCTCAACAAGCTGCTAAAGATTATGATGGTGAGGACTATGAAGACAATGAAAATGAAGACATGGTTGATTCTGAAGAAGATGTGGAATATGAAATCAGTGACATCGAAGATACTCAAGACGAAGAGTTTGGGGAATTGGAGAAATCACGTAAAGCTTATGACAAAATTTTCAAAACTGTTGTCGATGAAGCTGATGTTATATTATACGTTTTAGATGCCAGAGATCCAGAATCTACGAGATCAAGAAAAGTAGAACAAGCCGTGTTGCAAAACCCAGGAAAAAGGTTGATTTTAGTTTTGAACAAAGTCGATTTAATTCCAACTCATGCTTTGAATCAATGGCTTAATTTCTTGAAATCATCTTTCCCTACTGTGCCTGTCAAAGCTGCACCTGGTGCCACTAATTCTACATCGTTTAACAAAAACTTGACAAACTCCATGACATCGGATGCTTTATTGAAAGCATTGAAGAGTTACGCTAGTAAATCTAACTTGAAAAGATCAATTATTGTGGGGGTTATTGGGTATCCAAACGTAGGAAAATCATCAATAATAAATGCATTAACCAATAGACACGGAAACAATTCTAAAGCTTGTCCTGTTGGTAACCAAGCTGGTGTCACAACATCTTTAAGAGAAGTTAAAATTGACAACAAGTTGAAAGTGTTAGACTCACCAGGTATTGTGTTCCCTGATGAAATTGTAAATACCAAAAAACAATCAAAGACACAACAATTAGCAAAATTGGCTTTATTATCAGCAATCCCACCAAAACAAATAGTTGACCCTATTCCCGCCATTACAATGTTGTTGAAAAAATTTTCCAAAGACACTGAGATGGCTGATGGATTGAAAAACTTCTACCAGTTGCCACCATTGCCATCGAGTGATTTAAATGAATTTGTCAAACATTTCTTAATCCATATTGCCAGAAGCAAAGGAAGATTGGGCAGAGGTGGTGTTCCAAACTTAGAGTCTGCCGCCATGTCTGTTTTGAACGACTGGAGAGATGGTAGAATAATTGGGTGGACTTTACCAAAAGCATCTAAAAGTGCTGCTGGTGTTTCCTCTGAAGTTGATTTGGATGCTCCTAAGAGTTCATTAAGAGGTGAAAAAGAGCCACCTAAAGTTGAACAAACTACTATTGTTTCTTCTTGGGCTAAAGAATTTGATTTGGATGGTCTTCTAGGTGATAATTTTGGTCTTCAATAGATTATAGGAACCAAACAATAGTATGTATATTAGTTGAATAAATGAAAAGAAAGAAATTAAGAAACTGTAAAGGTGTCATCAATCATTCTATTCTCTGATAGAAGATTCGATTTTATCTGTTAATTTGGGAATACTTGATAATTTGTTGGCTATACTAAGATTCTGCACCAATAACTCTTCATGATTACGTAGCAACTCATTTATTGGTTCTTTCAAGTTTGACATTTTTTGTGTGAGCACCAGGTATGGGTTACTTGTATTGTCGTGTATATTGCTGTTGTCTGTTGATTGAGACATATTGAAGTATTGGAAGTATCTCTGGTGTTGTATTGCCTGGTGTAATTATTGAATAAACATACAAAACATAAGTCTTCGGTATTTTTTTCCATGATCATCTTTGCAACACCAAAAGTTTGTAAAGGAAAAACGCGCATACTATATTTTTATCTTTCAAAATTATTCTTTTATGTTTACTTTTTCTTTCTCATTTATTACTCAATACAAAAGCATTCCTATATTAATTCAACCATGCCAATCATTCCATTGGAAGATGATGAAGACGATGACTGGATTTTAGAGGACGAAGATGATCCTGAATTTCAAGCTATCTTACAGGGTAACTCTTCAAAAGGACCAGCACAAAGAACATTAGAAGGATCGGTGGCAGCAGTATCAACGCGTCCACAGAATGACAAGTATGAAACCATACCAGTTCCTGTAAAAATAAATACCCCTACTCATCATGCTATGGATTTCGAAAATTTAAAAACGTACATTTACCCTACGAATTTTGAAATACGTGATTACCAGTACAATATCGTTGAACGCGCTTTTTATGACAATTTGTTAGTTGCATTACCCACTGGTCTAGGTAAAACCTTCATAGCTTCAACAGTGATGTTGAACTTTCTACGATGGTTCCCAATTTCGAAAATTATATTTATGGCACCCACTAGACCATTAGTTGCTCAACAACTTAAAGCGTGTTGTTCAATTGCAGGGATCCCTAGCTCTAAAGTAGCAATATTGTTAGACAAAACGCGTCGAAATCGAGCAGAGATCTGGAACTCTCGTCAGGTATTTTTTACGACTCCCCAAGTTGTTGAAAACGATTTAGCCTCTGGAGTTGTCAACCCAAAGTCAATAGCATTATTAGTGATAGATGAAGCACATAGAGCTAAGGGAAACTATTCATACAATAATGTTGTCAAGTTCATAAATAGATTCAGTGATTCGTATAGAATACTAGCATTGACAGCAACTCCTGCTTCAGATGTGGAGGGCGTCCAACAGATCATAGACAACTTGAATATTTCTAAAGTCGAAGTTAGAACCGAGCAAAGCATTGATATAGTAAGGCATATGAAGAGGAAAACTGTTGAAAGAAAGACGTGCTACCCTTCTTCTGAAATAACAGAATGTATTGAACTATTAGCAGAGGGAATAACTCCAGTGCTAAATACTGCTAAGGAAAGAGGATTATTGGACCTTACTGATCCTACTAGAATCAACTTTTTGCAATGTATGGAAATTTCCAGAAAAATCGTTGCTAATCCAACAATTCCTGAAGGTTTGAAATGGAGCAACTATTTTATTTTACAGTTATTGGGCATGGTTGGTCAGTGTTACAGAAGGTTGAATATTTATGGTATCAGATCATTTCAAAGTTATTTCAATGAAAAATTCTTGGAATTTAAAACAAAGTGGAATGCAAAGAAGTCAACTAATAAGCTTAATGCTGATTTTTACTTTAGTGATCCTATAACAACTTTAATGGATAGAGTTGAAGAATTACTGAAAACATTAACATATGGTCACCCAAAAATAGAGGCGTTAATGGAAGAACTTGATGATTTTTTCAAGAACCATGAAACTGCTGGTTCAAGGGTTATTATTTTCACTGAATTCCGTGAATCTGCCTTGGAAATTGTTCAATGTATTGAAAAGGCAAATGATAATAGAAAACCGCATATTTTTATTGGTCAGTCAAAAGAAAAGGAGAAATTTGACGTTGAAAATTTTGGTAAGAAAAAACAGAAAGGTCAAACAAAGAAGAAAAAGGATGAACGACCATCTACTAGATCGAGTTCAGAGAATGCCCAAATGACTGGGATGTCGCAAAAATTGCAAAAGGAAATTATCAAAAAATTTAAAAAAGGTGTGTTTAACATCCTTGTTGCGACTTCTATTGGTGAAGAAGGGTTAGATATTGGTGAGGTGGATTTGATTATATGTTATGATTCCACTTCGTCTCCTATCAAGAATATTCAAAGAATGGGTAGAACTGGGCGTAAACGTGATGGGAAAGTTTTGATGTTATTCTCCAGCAACGAGGAATCAAAATTTGACAAGGCAATGGGTGGGTATGAATATATTCAACAGCATATCATGAAAGGTGATTTCATACAACTTCGCCCGCAGCATCGAATGATCCCTGATGAATATAAACCTGAAGCGGTTAAACAGTTAATTCAAATCCCAGAAGAGAACATTGAATTGAAAGCAGAAGATGATGAAGATGAAATTATAAGAATAGCTACCCTGTATATGCTAGGTGGTAAGGGTAAGAAGGGAAAAAAAGCCAATAATAATAGCACCAAGAAACCAGCTAAGACCTTTTTCATGCCTGATAATGTTGAAACTGGGTTTAAAAGTGCTGCCACTATGGTTCGTAAAGTTGGAGATAACAAATCCTTGGCCGAAAGAAACAAAGAAAAAACGTTTCTTGATAAACTTGTGGATTCGGACAGTGATAGCGAAGTGGATAAGGAAAATGAAAATGTTATACAAGAAGTGGACAAATCCAAAAATCAAGAACAGAACGATCACATTATCACTGAGTTGGATAATACTGAGCAGTCAGTGGCAGGTAATACCAAAAGTACCACTAATGGCACTAGCTATTCGGAGCCTGACAATAACAATCAGGTAAATCAAGAAAGTGTCACTGCCAACCTAGATTCTGTTGCAAGGGTGCCAGAACCAGAAGTCATTGAAAATTCAGAAAGTGAAGAGGAACAGATTTCGAAGATAACACACAATACACCAGCCACGTCAGTGGACCTTAGCAACGGTCCAGAGGAGACAAGCTACAAAATTGATCTGGTCCTTATTGATTTGATTGATGATGATTTTACATTTAGTAGTGATACTGAAGGGGATAAAGTTGAGGTTATTGATGCCGTTTCACCTGAGGTTTGCAAATTGCCCGAGAAACCAGCCACACCACCGATTAGAAAAAGTTTAGGTGTGAAAAGAAAAGTCAATAAAACACCAGATCCCGAAAGCAATTCAATTAGTATCCCATCTTCTACCACAAAGAAGTCACATAATGAAGTAACTAGAAAAGTGGTCCAAGACCCATCCACAACAAACAAGAAGTCACTAGGTGTAAAAAGACCCCGTCCTGTAAGTATTATTGATCAATTAAAAAGACAAAAGATCAGATCTCAAGTTATAGTCTCAAGAGAAACTCAGAGTATTATCGAGCATGAAAGTCGGACGCAGAGTTCACTTCCTAGTCCAAGAAATACGCTGGATGAAATTAGTGAAATTGATGTTATAATAGATCTAGATGATGACGACGATGACAACAAGGTTAATAGCCATGACAAGCTGCAAACCACTATATCCAAAGTGCAACCAATTTATGAATTTTCTAATAAAGAAGATGAAGGGTTTCTTTCGAGTCTGCAAACTCGTGAGCTATATAAAAACTATTACATCGCTATTGACTCAAGTGACGATATCCCTTTTTATGATCCAGTACAAGGATTTTCGAAAATCAAGGACACTGACAAATTCACGATGGGTAGAACAGGTCCAATTACACATAGTTTGAGGACACAAAGACTTTTCCAAGCATGTAACGCTGAATTTGATAGTCAACTTGCAGCACAAACAAAAGACAATGATAAACAGGACTATACATTCATATTAAAAAAGTAAATACATTTAATTCCAAATCTATATATATGCATAATACACGAATAGAATAGTAGTGCGAGCACCAAAATTACTGGTGATGAAATATTTCTTCGCGACTATAAATTGCCAACGCTTTACCCAAAAGAAAATTTTTTTTTATTTATTTTCATTTTTGGTCTTTTTCTTTTTCTTCTTTTCTCTTCTTTGTCTTTATGCAGGGGCATTACGTGTATCAGTGAGGATTCGTCCGAGATCATGTTTTTGCTGGTTGAAAACTTAAACCTGACAACTTCTTGAATGCTATAGTATTTTACTTGTGTGTTTAAGAGAATTTTTGGAACCATTTTTTTTCATAATCATCAAACATGTGTGAAATCACGAATATTGTTATAAAACGTGTTGTTTTGCGTCTTACGAATCTGTACTTATCCCAGGAATGCTGAGATGATTGGGATGACGTGTTTGGTATTCACTTGTACACTTCTTTGAAGGTATTTGAGGGGGGAACCAGTTGCACATTCCTTTCATCAGAATCTATTTGTTTGATTGTTTGATTAACTTCCATATTTTAAGTTACAGAATAGTGAGGTCATTATCTGTTGATTTAAAATAGAAGCTCGTCTAACAACAACAGTGTCAGCAAGATTTCCGGTTTTATTTTGTATTTAGTTGTTGTTACGCCTTGTGCCTCGCTCGGTTCGATTTTTGTTTACTAGTTGAGTCTTGAGCTGGATACTTTCAGTTTATACTAAAGTAATAGGCAATAGTAATATCGTAAAAGATTTTCTTTGAGTGCGATAACACCAAGGTTTTCCTACAAGGATGCTGGATGGTGGTATTGTAATTATAAATCTTTACATTACTGTAAGTGGCTCTCTATTTCGGAATCTCATTCGCATTTACACTTCATTTTCTTCATCTTGGAGAAAAAAAAATTTCGAGAATAGCAAAAAGACAGAACAGGGAATGAAAAAAAAAGGCTGCTTCTACAAATATACAACACTTCTTGTCTCTTATTAAACTACAACAATTCCATTAGAGATGTTTAAAAATTTTACCAGAGAAGACGTTCATTCACGTTCTAACATCAAGTCATCAGTTCAGAGAGGACTTAAATCCAAGTTTGTTGGTGTATACCCAGATATAGAGCAAGGCATAGATAACCTCATACCTAAAAAGTCCCAGGTAGTGGTTGTTAAATGTGAAGACAAGATTCAATTATATGCTGTGGAACAGAACGATGAACAAGATATTGTTATGTTCCAACATTTCAGTGATGATTTAGTACCAACCTTGAAAACTGTTCATAAATATCCAGAGTGTTTCCCTCGAGTTCAAGTTGATCGTGGTGCGATTAAGTTTGTTTTAGGAGGAGCCAATATAATGTGTCCTGGGTTAACTAGTCCAGGTGCTAAGTTACCGGAACAAAACTTGGAACAAGATACAATTGTTACTGTTTATGCCGAAGGTAAGGAAAACGCATTGGCTATTGGTAAATTGTTGATGAGCACAGATGAAATCAAAAGTAAAAACAAAGGTATTGGTATAGAATTATTACATTACTTGGGTGATGGGTTATGGAACTATCAAGAATAAATGATTATATTGATGCCTCTATAGAAATATAAATTCTTTGGTCGTACAGTAATGAATAACTATCTAACGTACTTAAATAGTTTGTTAACTCGTGCTTTTCTGCAAATGTCGAGTTTTCGTTAGTGTAGTAGTAGGCAGAGAATTTTAGTATGGACAAATCGTTCATCCACAGGGATAGCAACCCTTTGAATTGAAGAATAGACGTATTTTTCGTGAATTTTTTAGAAATCTCTTTAGAATCTGGCAATACTATAGTTAAGGGCATCCAGTCCTTTAATGTGTAAGTGTAAGACACCCTAGATTCAACCAGTTTATTATATTTTGAAAGCAAATATGACCATTGTTGTTCATTATCTATGTGGTATTTTCCTTGTTCCACTTTTGAGATAAAGTAGAGTTCTGAATTCTCTATCTCTTCATTTGTTAAAAAGCTACCGTTTAATTTCCATAAGTGTTCTGGGGAGCATTTGATACGGCCTATCAACTGCATCGTCATGTCATCCACAGACAATTCTTGAAATAATGGGTTGTGGTTAATTCTTAGTTCCTTTAAATCGGGTAAATGTATGGATATTTTGTCAATTTCAGTCCAATCTTTTATCTGATTTGCCCTCAAGTCCAAAGACTTTAAGTTGGGAAAAGTGCCTTTAATGATTCGTAAGGATAAATAATTATGTGACAAGTTTAATGCTGACACGAGTGGTAAAATTGGCATGTGCTCTAGTCTATTATAAGACAAATCCAAAATCGTTAACGGCATATTGAGATTCATATTTTCAATATCAGCATTACAATAATTGTTCCCTGAAATGTAAAGTTCTTTCAAGTTGGGAAATTTCTTAATTAACTTCTCTAGCATCAGGGTTGACATCATTGTTGAAGATAACTTTAGCAGAACTATACCATTATGAGTTCTTTGTTCTTGTGAAAATTGTCTAAATCTGTTTCCATTAATGTTAAGACTAGTCAAACTGGGAATATTGTCAATTATTTTGCATATTTCATTTACATCAGTAAATAAGTTACAACTTAGTTCTAAATTGGTTAAATTGACAAGTTCATTGAACAATTGTTTGTCTTCATTATCATGGTAAGCAATATTTATCAAACAATAGTCCAATGTTAATGAATCTAGGTTTCTCAAGTTGGAATGAAATTTGTTTAACTTGTCCCATCCAAGTTCTTCCACAGTTTTGGTTCCAAACTGAATATTCTTCGTTTTATATTCAGTATCCAAATAGTTTTCGTGTATGATCTGAACAAAAGATTTTCGAATATGGTTTAAAGACCGATTGGATGATTTTATGAATGTCCCCGAGCCAGTAACCTTGGGGGTGAAGTATTGGATTCCGTTCAAATCACCATTATTTTTGCCTCTGCTAGGATCGTCCCATTCAATTCCTAATGCAACAGTGTTTGTTCCCCAAACAGGTAGGTTACCAATATACCTAATGGTGCCCAAATAGTTGTCAATTGTGGAGACTCTATCATTGAGAGAATACTTATTGATCATTGAGGATTGATTGACAGTAATAACGAGTTGACATATAGATTTTAACTGGAGACAAGTCAACTACAGTTATTTGGTAGTGCGAGCGTTTCAAATCTTAAGCCCAAAAAAAATTGCTTTGTATCGTCTGTATAAAATAGATCTGAGCTTGAAATAGCCAAGGTCGGCGGTGTGGACCACTATATTATTACATGTTATATTTCATTCAGAAAATAAGAGAAGGAGAACAGGTTTTTGGTTAAAAAATGAATTGGTGGATTTTTGGTATTGGTATGTGCCTCTTCATATATGTGCATAATTTTAGCAGAAGTTTACAGAAAAAGTGTTGCAAAATATTTTCTGCTTCTTTTAAAAAAATCAATTTCATTACAAGGCCATGGCACCAGCTAAAAAGAATCAACTTAGTACAGAAAATGCCTTAGCATCTGTGCAAGTGTATATGCAACAACAGTACCGTCCATACTCAGTAAGCGATATCCTATTAAACATGCACAATGTTTTGACCAAACCGAAATTGATAACAATATTAGACACCTTGGTTGCTGATCAACAGTTAGTTTGCAAAACAATTGGAAAGGCATCATACTATGTATACAAAAAACAAGAGTGCGTTTCGGATAACACTTCCAAGACTGAAACAAGTGAATGTTTGAACCAACAAATTAAAGATTTGAAACAAGAGATCTGTCACTTGAAATTGAGTATGTAACGGAATAGGTCACTTGATATTAGTTTACTAACGCAAGATTTAGAATTACAAGAAATTGTGACTACTCCCACAAATGAAGAGTTGGACAATTTAATAGAAGCATATAAAAAGAAGCTAGAAAACCTAAGTTTGGAGTTGGAAAAGTGTCGACACAATACCTCTGTGATTGGCGATCCAAATGAATTAAAAAAGTATGTGGTGCAACTAACCAAAGCAAGAAAGGAACGAATCACCATGGTATGTTAATTTTTGAAACTTAGATCATCTCCGCAATAAAGTCAAAACTACTAACACCATTATCTAATTTGGTTTTTTTAACTTCAGTTTAATAACCTTGTTTCCACAGTAAAAGAAGTTACCGGACAAACAAACATTTTGGTATGTTAGAAATCGCTCAGTACTGTTCTAGAAGAGGAAATTAGTTACTAACATCTCTGTTAAAGGATGCCTGCGGTATTGATGAAGAGGAAATGAAAAAATTCACTTGAGCCATTTTGAAATAATACTACACATACGAATAACCAATTTGTTGGTGTAATTGATGAGTTGTTCTTTTCGCCATTTTAGTTTTAGTTATTGTTGTGTCTCTTACAAATAAGCTCTATTGCAGTGCCCGCGTATGGATTGAAACAAAAAAAGTGTATTATGTATCAATTCTCATTTTTTCACTTTCTCATCTACCACCACCACCACTTTTTTCCTCATTCGTTAGTCCCCTCCCCCCTCCCCACCACACGTCTAAAACTACAAATCTGGTGAGATCTTAAGTTTTTTTTTTGAGTCCGAATTTTTTTTTTTCATTGTTGATTTGTTTTGGTTTCTGCCTTTCAATTTTTTTTTTGTTCGCCTGTTATTTTTAGTCCAAATTGCTTTCATATTTTTTTACAGTGTTTATAATTAAAAATCATAACCTTATTCCTCTTTAAAAATACCCCCCTGAACGATATAAAGAGAAAATATTATACCCATTGAATATAAATCAAAACAAAACACCTCACCATTTTATAACTATATGAACTACCTATAATGATCTCACGAAACGTGCAAAGAGTTTTTGTTTTATTGTCATGTACCTTTTTGGGTTTAATTTGTGGAACACTTTATCTTTATTCATCATACAGTCCCCAACTAGCAAATCAATTGCACTACAGTGCATCTGACTCGTCAATAATAGCCCTTTGTGGAACTATAGGTGTGGCAATAGCTGGACCAATATCTGGGGCCGTTGTGGATAGAAAGGGGTATACCGTGTCACTACTAATAGGTGGTATTTTGATTATATCGTCGTACATTGGATTGAAACGACAATTTGACTATGCTTGGAGCAATGTGCAATTTTCCAGCTTCACTATCTTCTTGGTTGGGGTAGGATCAACGTTCATTAACTCTGCGTGTTTGAAATGTTGTGCTGTGAGTTTCCCCAGTATTAGAGGTGTCGCTACAAGTTTACCACTAGCATTATATGGATTAAGTGCTCTATTTTATTCAGTTATAGCATCTGTGTTTTATCCTGGTGATACATCCAATTTTTTGGGGTTTTTGGTAATGTCAATTATTTTCATCTATTTGATTTGTTTCCCCAGTGTCTATATTGCTGATTGTGAACACAAACTAAAAAGTGCTTCAACCTTCCACAAACCTTCAGTTACTGTCAATTCCACACATCACCATCCACCAAACACAGATTCACAATCCATTTCTTCCTTATTTACGGATGTTAAATTTTGGCTTCTTTTTCTTATAACTGGAACTTTGGCTGCCATGGGTCAAATGTACATCTACTCTGTGGGATATATGGTCAAAGCATTGGTCACTAAAGCATTGCCTGCTGAAATGAATGTCAATATAATAATCCAACAAGATCAACAGTTTCAAGTGGGACTTATTTCTATAGCTAATTTCATTGGAAGAATAGTTTCAGGTATTTCAGGCGATATTATAACTCAATCATTTCATAAACCAAGAGAATCTTTACTATTTATACCTGCTATTGGTATGGGTATATGCCAGTTATTAGCCTTCAATATTGAGAGCTACACGGAACTACCCTCCAACTCATTTCTAATCGGATTCTTTTATGGATTTACATTTTGTATCCTGCCAATTATTGTGGGTGATGCCTTTGGTATGGAGAATTTTTCATTCAATTGGGGGATTGTGAGTATGAGTCCAATCGTTCCTAGCTTTTATTTCACAAAGTTATTTGGTCAGATATATGATTCAAATTCCGTAACTATTCAAGATTTAAATGATGCAAATTCAAACACCTTTGTTTGCACTTTAGGAAAGTTATGCTACAATTCCATTTTCAAATTAACGTTGGCGTTAAGTATTTCTGCAATCATTGCTGTCGTTGTGCTAAATTTCCGAGAGTTTATTTCTAAAAGAAGAAAGATAACGTCATTACCACTTGCATCCCCCACACAAGGAATAGTTAACGAAAAAGTCAATTAAAAATATACAATACTACTATTCTTTAATAGATATACTCATATATGTATTCATTCTAATATACAATTGTAAAAACGTCAACATTGATATATAATAAATTGTTTGTCTTTTGTCCATAGTCTATTCACATCTCAACTAATCTTTTCAAATTCTTCTCATCGACAGGAACCTTGAGAGTCTTCCTGATGCTGGCGAAGAAGGCAGCGATGTAATTCTTTTAGGTCTTGGGTATGCACGACGATCACCTGTATCCATCAAACTCTCCAAATTTCTATGGGATTCTGACTTGACAGCAGCAGGGGCTAGCCCAGCGGAAGTATTGACCTCAAATTCATCCGATAATTCATCTATATTTGTATCTTCATCAATTACCAAATCATCGATATTCCTGTTAACCAAATAACGCAAAGCATTGTACCAGATATTATGACGGTGTCTAGTGGCACATGTGATCTTGATGGATCTGTCAGTGGAATGAACAATAATACTCTTATAATACAACCCAGTAGGTAATGGATTATTATCTTCAACACTTTCAACACTTACTATAGCAGCAGCTCTAGTTTTAGACAGAGATGAATTGGATAATATTGGATTATTCTCAGTCCAATAAAGTGTCAATGAGTAAGGATGCACCCAAAAGTATCTTTCGTGTCTCGTTTCTGTGATCACTTTGAAAGCTCCTAATCTACGGTAATACTTGAACAAGTACTCACCAATAACCACTTGCGTTATAGCTGGAATCATGGATCTGTCTGTGAATGAAACATCGGTTGCCATTGAGAACATTCCTTGGCTTCTCAACGATTGATGAACTGACTGTTCAGAAAGACGTGATACAACTGAATTAGATTCAGGAAGACCACGTGTAAAGCTAACGCGACCACCACTGCTAAGTGACAAGCTGCGTTTTGACACTGGAGTGACTTGACGTTGTTTTACAGCAGGATTTATAGGGGGAGTGATTCTTGACATCAGGTCTAATGAATCTCTATCTTGTACTGGTGTCCCCTTGAATTGAGTTGTTGATGCTAATACTGGTGTTAATTGATCCCGGTGAACATATCCACGCTTCTCTGCATACTGCTTAAATACATCATCAGAACACTTTTCAATAGACATTGCCTTCAATTTGAGTAATTGATTGAAATAACTAGTTGGAACCACTTTGACATTATTTACATCAGGACGTGGATGGGCCGTTGTACCCACATATTGTGATTCAGGAACTGGTAATAGTGCCAATTTCGTTGCCGCATTAACAACGACATCCTTGTCTGTAAGAATATCTTTTCTAACAGCATCTGTGCGCTCTGGAGTTTCTGCAGTATTAGATTCCTCATTCTCTAACAATGCCACTTTCTTAACTTGTTCCTCTTTTTCCAAATTCAATTTATGAATCTCTTCATCTTTTGCTGCTAATGACTGTTTCCAGTTAATTACTTCAGATTCTGGGATTACGGTCAAAGACAATCCTTTGGCTAAACCCTTCACTTTTTCCTCATCAACTTTGTTCAAGTTATTGTATTCCTCCTTTGATAACAACACCAAACCCAATTTCGAAGCAGAATAACTCAATTCATGTTCGGAGAGAATAAACGATTCGTCTGCATCATGGAAATGGAAATCTTCTGAATCAGAACTAAACGACTTTTCTGCTGGCAATGATTTCGAATTCTCCTTTGGAATAACTGAAAATCCCAATTCTTCAAGTTTCTCTTTAACAGTACTTAAAGTGTGTTCCTCTCCTGTACTCAAGTCCACAGCAGCATACTTTTCCTTCCACATGTTCTTCTCTTCAAGAATTTCATTATACAACTTTTCAGAAATTGCCACTTTACCTTCAGCTAAAGCTTTGTCCTCGACGGTCCGAGACTCTGCAACTCGTAATTTTTGCAATTCATCAGGCTTAATCAAGGCATATCCTTCAGATTTGGCCCTTTCAGCTAATGGAGTCTGAATTTTCTCTCTCATTTCATCATGTTGTTCTTTTGACATAACAACCATACCCTCTCTGGAACCTCTCTCATATATTGACTCATTTGCTTGTTCTTTCATTTTATTGATAGCTTCAACCGACATTACACCAAACCCGATTGCTGCTGCATTTCTAGCAATATCATCAATAGTTGGTTGGTGGGCCTTTACCAAAAGTTCATCATACTCGTCATTCTTAATCAACTTCCAATCAGTTCCTTCTAATTTATCTTGAATAGTGGCTTCAGCTTGTTTCTTCATTTCAATATGTTCATCTGTTGGAATTAATACAAATTGGTTGACCTTAGCGACTTCTTCCAATTTTTCAATTGATGGGTTATTTGCTTTTGTTGTCAACTCAACCAACTCAGTATGAGAAATCAAGTCATAATTCTGTTTCAGAGCAAAATCTTTCAAACTCTCCAAACTTGGCTCAGACAATTGCTTATGTTGTTCAGGAGTCAACAATACCATATTCTTTTCTAAAGCTTTATCCTCTAATGTAGATGCAGCTTGTTTCACCAAATCTTCATGCGATTCCTTCTCAATAATATGATAACCACTATTGCCACATTTCTCTTTAAGGAAGTCAATACTTGGGTCCTCCACAGTCTTCTTTAAAGAAGAAAACTCATCAACAGGTAATACAACCAATCCTTTGGCTTGTGCCTTTTCTTCTATAGGTTGATCCAAATTCTCTTTCATTTCTGATAATATCTTTTTGTCAACTAGAGCATAGCCCTTGTTGCTAGCAGACTTTTCTAAATACTCAAGGGATGGATCCTCTACTGACGATTTCAAATTGTCCAAATCCTTTTGTTCAACTAATGTCATACCCTTTTCATTACATTTCAGATGCAAGAATTCAAGTGATGGTGCTAAATGTGTAGCTTGCAATTTGGAATGCTCATCTTTATTAATGACAACCATACCGGTTACAGCTGCTTTATCGTGGACTGATTGTGAAGCAGACTTTACTAATTTGTCATATTCCAGTTGTGGTACAATAACTTTTTGCAAAAGCTTAGCCTTTTCATTCAAGAAATCAATACTTGGATTATTCAATGTCTCTTGTTGAGTAGTGTATTCTTCAACAGGTATCAATTTAGCATGTGCCTTTTCTGCCTTCTCTTCCAACGTTTCTTTGTTCTCGGCAACAATTGAAGCATAATCGTCCAACAAAACAACGGTATAGCCTTGCTCCTTTGCTTTTTCTTTTATGAACTCTAATTCAGGATGTTCAAAAGTATTTAAATACTTGTTGAAATCATTTGCCGACACAACCACATGTTCATGTTTAGTTGCCATTTCTGAAATATGGGCCAAAGCTGGTTCATTGGCGTTTTGGATCAAATTGTTATAGTCTTCAACTTTCAATGCAACCAATCCATTTTCTTCAGCGAGGTCTTCCACAGATTTCTTATATCTTTCATTGATCAAAGAGAATTTATCTTTTTCAATAACTTCGAATCCTTGATCTGCGGCTTTTAATCTTATGTAGTCCAAACTTGGAGATTCAACCGATTTTTTGAGCTGATCTAGTTCCTCTGGTTTAATCACCACTAATCCCATACTTTTAGCTTTTTCTTCAACAGTTTGATTCGCTCTCAGTTGAAGTTGTTCATAATCTTCTTCCAGAACAATCTTCTTGAGATGCTTTTTGCAGCATTCCTTCAAATATTCTAAACTTGGTTTCTCAA
>OBUW01000201.1_pt1 | contig 42950 bp, 44 predicted proteins | sample 1475761 | NCBI WGS metagenome assembly OBUW01 (sample SAMEA2579908, study PRJEB22360) | human gut metagenome | biome: human gut; feature: human-associated habitat; material: faeces | place: Denmark | collected 2008/2010
CTCGTCCAGCCTGCCGATGGTCACCGTCGGACTGGTCTTCTTCTACCTGCCGCAGACCTTCATCCAGATGACCGCCATCCTGTCCCTGACCGACTCCATCGAATACGGCCAGCTGAAGAACGGCAAGCGCAACGAGGCCGTGACCCTGTCCGTGCGCCCGATGCTCGACAAGATTGCGGGTGCCTGCTCCAACGGCATCGTCGGCTTCGTGGCTGTGGCCGGCGGGCACGATCGGCACACCATACGGAAAGCATGATCGGCAACGCCACTGCCGCCGATATGACCGCCTCCAACATCCATACCTTCCAGATTTGCGCCTTCTATGTGCCGCTGGCCGTGATCGTGCTGAGCCTGCTCGTCTTTCTTTTCAAGGTGAAGATCAGCGAAAAGATGCACGATGACATCGTCAGGCAGCTCGAATCGCAGCTCGCGCAGGGGGAGCCGTCTGAGTCCTGATCGCAACCGGTATGCGATTCGTGGGTTGAGGGAGCCGCATGGTGGACGCCGTGCGGCTCTTTCCGTATGCAACGTTCATACGGCGTGCTAGGCTGAACTGCTGAAACGTATAGCAGTGATCCGTTATCAGCGGGGAGCTTCCGGAAGAACGGCGGCGATTGCAGGGGGCGTAAGTCCGTACAGTGCAATCGCAGGCTTAGTAGAACCGGCGGGATCGGCCCGAACAGCCGAACGCAAGCGGTCGCAATCGCACTGTGCAGTATGCAGGGGATGGCGGCAAGCGAGGTGGTACCGCGGTGGCGGACGTGCGGCAATCGTGCGTAAGTCGTCGTCCTCGTAGGTAGTTAAGAAGAACAGGAAACCTGCCAAACGAGGAGCATACGGTGAGCGAAACCACCAATCATGTGTATCCGAAGGCTGCTGCCGGTGAGCAGAGCGCCAACGTTGCGCCGAACCCCAGCTTCCCGAAGCTGGAGGAGTCCGTGCTTGACTATTGGGAGAAGGACGATACCTTCGCCAAGTCCGTCGAGCGTCGTCCATCCGGAGATCACAGCCAGAATGAATTCGTTTTCTTCGACGGTCCGCCGTTCGCCAATGGTCTGCCGCATTATGGCCATCTGCTGACCGGCTATGCCAAGGATGTGATTCCGCGCTACCAGACCATGAAGGGCCGCAAGGTCAACCGCGTGTTCGGCTGGGATACGCACGGTCTGCCGGCTGAGCTCGAGGCACAGAAGGAACTGGGCATCGACTCCGTCGACCAGATCAAGGAAATCGGCATCGACAAGTTCAACGACGCCTGCCGTGCCTCCGTGCTCAAGTACACCAATGAGTGGAAGGACTACGTGCACCGTCAGGCGCGCTGGGTCGATTTCGAGCATGGCTACAAGACCCTGAACATTCCGTACATGGAATCCGTGATGTGGGCCTTCAAGCAGCTGTATGACAAGGGCTTGGCCTATCAGGGCTACCGTGTGCTGCCGTATTGCCCGAAGGATCAGACGCCGCTTTCCGCACACGAGCTGCGTATGGACGCCGACGTGTACCAGGACCGTCAGGACACCACCGTGTCCGTGGCCGTGAAGCTGCGCGACGAGGAAGACGCCTACGCCGTATTCTGGACCACCACCCCGTGGACCGTTCCGACCAACTTCGCCATCGTGGTCGGCGCCGACATCGACTATGTCGAAGTACGTCCGACCGAAGGCAGGTTCGCCGGCAAGAAATTCTATCTGGGCAAGCCGCTGCTCGGCTCCTATGCCAAGGAGCTTGGCGAGAACTATGAGATCGTGCGCGAGCTCAAGGGTGCCGAGATGGAGGGTTGGCGCTACTATCCGGTCTTCCCGTATTTCGCTGGCGACGAGCATGCCGCCGAGGGTCAGGTTCCGGGGCCGGAAGGCTATCAGATTTTCACCGCCGATTACGTCGATACCGTCGAAGGTACGGGCCTCGTGCATCAGGCTCCGTACGGCGAGGACGATATGAACACGCTCAATGCCAAGGGCATCAAGAGTGTGGACGTGCTTGACGCGGGCTGTAAGTTCACGTCGCTGTGCCCGGATTACGAGGGTCAGTATGTGTTCGATGCGAATCTGCCGATTCTACGTAACCTGCGTGCAGGCGATGGTCCGCTGGCCCGTGTGCCGGAGGACCAGCGCGCGATTCTCTTCCAGGAGAAGAGCTACGTGCACTCCTATCCGCACTGCTGGCGTTGCGCCACCCCGCTGATCTACAAGCCGGTGAGCTCTTGGTTCGTGTCCGTGACCAAGATCAAGGACCGTCTGCTCGAGCTCAACCAGCAGATCAACTGGATTCCGGACAACGTGAAGGATGGGCAGTTCGGCAAGTGGCTTGCCAATGCCCGCGACTGGTCCATCTCTCGTAACCGTTTCTGGGGTTCGCCGATTCCGGTGTGGGTATCCGACGATCCGAAGTATCCGCGCGTCGACGTATATGGCTCGCTTGAGGAGTTGAAGGCCGACTTCGGTGATTATCCGCGCGATCATGAAGGCAATGTCAACATGCATCGCCCGTATATCGACGAACTGACCCGCGTCAACCCGGACGATCCGACCGGCAAGAGCCACATGCGCCGCATCACCGACGTAATGGACTGCTGGTTCGAATCCGGTTCCATGAGCTTCGCCCAGTACCACTATCCGTTCGAGAACAAGGAAACCTTCGAACAGCACTTCCCGTGTGACTACATCGTGGAATACATCGGCCAGACCCGTGGCTGGTTCTATGTGCTGCACATCATGGCCACAGCCCTGTTCGACAAGCCGGCATACAAGAACGTGATCTGCCACGGCATTGTGCTCGGTTCCGACGGTCAGAAGATGTCGAAGCATCTGCGCAACTATCCGGATGTGAACGGCGTGTTCAACGACTTCGGTTCCGACGCTATGCGTTGGTTCCTCATGAGTTCGCCGATCCTGCGTGGCGGCAACCTCATCGTGACCGCCGACGGCATCCGCGATACCGTACGTCAGGTGATGCTGCCGGTGTGGAGCTCCTACTATTTCTTCACCCTGTATGCCAACGCGGCCAATGGCGGTGCCGGTTTCGACGCTCGTTCGCTGCGTGCCGACGAGGTTGCCGCCTTGCCGGAAATGGATCGTTACCTGCTGGCCCGCACCCGCCGTCTGATCGAGAAGACCCAGGCTGCGCTGGATGACTTCCTGATTTCCGACGCCTGCGAAGCTGTGTCCGATTTCATCGACATGCTCACCAACTGGTACATTCGCAACAATCGCGACCGCTTCTGGAACGAGGACGAGAACGCGTTCAATACGCTGTACACCGTGCTTGAGGCATTCATGCGCGTAATCGCCCCGCTTGCTCCGATGGAGGCCGAAGCCGTGTGGCGTGGCCTGACCGGCGGCGAGTCCGTGCATCTGGCCGATTGGCCGTTCCTGGCTGATCCGACTTCTGACGAGGCGACCGAACTTGGTCGCGTGCTGGTGGATGATCCGGCCTTGGTCGATGCTATGGAGAAGGTACGCGAGGTCGTTTCCAGCACGCTGTCCATGCGTAAGGCGAAGCAGATTCGCGTGCGCCAGCCGCTTTCCAAGCTGACTGTGATCGTCTCCGATCCGGATGCCGTTGCTGCCTACGCCGAAATCCTGAAGTCCGAGCTCAACGTCAAGGATGTCGAGCTGTGCACGCTTGAGGATGCCGAATCCCGCGGCCTGAAGATCATCAACGAGCTGCGCGTGAACGCCCGAGTCGCAGGTAAGCGCCTGCGCAAGGACGTGCAGTTCGCCATCAAGGCTTCCAAGTCCGGTGCCTGGCATGTCGATGCTTCTGGCGTACCGGTGTGCGAGACTCCGAACGGCGAGATTGCACTGGAAGAGGGTGAATATGAGCTGATCAACAGCGTGGAGGAGAAGAACGCCGAAGAGGCCGCCAGCTCCGTGTCCGCTGCGTTGCCGACCGGTGGTTTCGTGATTCTCGACACCGAGCTGAATGACGACCTGATTGCCGAAGGCTATGCTCGCGACGTGATCCGTGCCGTGCAGGATGCCCGCAAGGCTGCCGATCTGGAGATCTCCGACCGTATTGCGTTGAAGTTGACCGTTCCGGCGGGTGACGTGGCGAAGGTCGAGCAATTCAAGGACCTTGTGGCTTCCGAAACGCTTGCCACCTCCTTCGAGGTTGTGACCGGCGCCGAGGGCTCCGAGTTGGCAGTTGAGGTTGCCAAGGCCTGAGCCGGGCTGTGAGGTTTATAACCTCATAATCTAGGCGGTGAGCCGTGTTCCGTGTGGGCGCGACTTGCCGCCTTTCGCATAGGGGCTTCCCATGTATGTATTTGCCGTCTATCTGCATGCCTGTTGGCTGGATTTGTGATTATTCAAACGTGCGGCTACAGTTATGCATTGGCTTTAAGCCCTACGACTTGATTTGTGTTCCGTGCGCATGTTCGGTCATGCATGCGGGAGCAGATCGTTGAGCGAATGGTTCTCAGTACCATCCATGTGAGTCAAGCACACATATGAGAAGCAGTCGCACTGCCGGAAGACGTGGACTATTGCGGATTAATTTCCGTAGTATCCGCCCTTCCGGTTTTCTTTTGTAGATTCTGTTTTTTTGTTGTGGGAACGTTCGGCGAGGTCTGGCATGCGTTGCGGCTCAGTAGGAATTGCATAATAGGAATGGTATAGATTGTAAAGTAGGAAAAGGAAAAATCGTAAAGTAGGAATGGTAGAATTTGTAAAGTAGCAAAACGAAGAATAGTAGGCTAGTGCACTGGAGGGGTTGGAATGTCCATGATTTCAAGAGGTCTGGAACAGGAGCTGCTGCAATCTGCCAGAGAGATGCCAGTACTTACTCTTACAGGGCCGAGGCAGAGTGGCAAGACCACGTTGGTGCGGGCATGTTTCCCTGATTATGAGTATGTGACGTTGGAGAATCCGGATGTACGTAGGGAATTCATGGACGATCCACGATATTTCCTGAAAAGATATTCGAATCACATCATCTTCGACGAAGCGCAGCGAACGCCGGAATTGTTCTCCTATCTGCAGGAGGCCGTTGACCGAACGAACGAACCCGGGCAGTTTGTGTTGACGGGTTCGCAAAACTTCCTGTTAATGAATACTATTTCGCAGACTCTTGCCGGACGGGTGGCGGTACGGTACCTGTTGCCTCTTGCGTATTCGGAACTATTGGAATCAAACGAGACTTGCGATGCCGCGAATTGGATTTTCAAAGGCGGATATCCGCGTTTATACGACGGAGATATCCGAATCGCCAATTTCTATGGCGACTACCTTTCGACATATGTGGAACGGGATGTGCGTAACGAATTAGGTGTGCGCAAGATTGCGGGTTTCGACCGTTTCGTGCATTATGCCGCGCACCAATGCGGAAAGTCATTTAATGCGACGAGTTTTGCTGAAGCATGCGGCATCAGCAGACTGACTGCCAATGATTGGATGTCGGTACTGGAGTCGAGTTTCATTGCGTTCCGTATGTTGCCGTATTACAAGAATTACGGCAAGCAGTTGGTAAAAGCGCCGAAGATGTATTTCTACGATACGGGACTTGCTGCGAATCTGATTGGCTTAGATGCTGCGGACGATTTGCGCAATGGTGAGATGTGGGGAAATATGTTCGAGAACGCCGTTGCGGTGGAGATTGTGAAGCAGTATTACATGCGAGGCAGTGAGCCTAAACTCTACTACTGGCGCGATAATAAGGGTTTGGAGATTGATTTCATTGTCGAAAAAGGTGGTAAGCCTCAATACGTAATCGAGGTGAAGGCCTCCAGTACCTACGACGTGCACGCATGGGCCAACATCGATAAGCTGGCTGACGTCATGGAGGTCGATACGAATCACAGAATTTTGGTATATGGAGGCGAGGAACGGTTCGAGACACGGCATGGGCGTGTTCTGCGACTATGCGATCTATCTGAATTGATGGATGTCTAGCTTCTGCGACTAGACGGCTAGAAGCTTGTTCCGCGATCGTTAGATATGGTCGTGGAACAAGCTCCTTTAATGGTCCCGCACATCAGACACCATTTCAATCCACGTTCATTGCGAACGACTATGGGTGTAAGACCCGTTATTCAGCATACCTGATTCCAAGAATCAAAGAAAAAATTCGGTGTATGATGAGCGGATACTTCAAAAGCTATGCTACACTGAGGATAGCAATTCAGTACATTGCCGATCAAAGGAGCATCGCATGAACTCGAAACAATTGCTTGCACGCAAAGACGCGACTGGAGCTGTACAAACTCTCCGTGATCATTTGCACGGCGCGGGAAAACTGGCGAGAGACTTCGAAGAAGAATTCTCTGCGATATCGTACACTGCTGCTTTGTTGCATGACATCGGAAAAGCTTCAGAAGATTTTCAGGAATATCTGTTATCTGCAAAGGGACATCGCGGTTCTGTAATTCATGCATGGCAGGGAGCTTTTTTAGTTGATGATGCATGTGCCTTATCTTCTGAAAAATCGGCTGCTGAGCAGGCGGTACAAGAGATCACTAGGGAGATACTTGAACTTGCCATTGCTAAACATCATGGTGAGTTGCCGGACTGTTTAGATGTGGATGGACTCTCGACTTTTTTTGACGGTCTTGCTACGGATCGGAAGAATGAAATCAGATTCTCGTATCAAGAAGTTAAGGACAGAATCTCGTATCTTGACCTTGATATTGCTGGTAATTATGACAAAAGTATCAGGGATGTCGAGCATTTCATGCAGAAATTTAATATGGGAGGCATAGCAAATTCAGATAGCTTTTATTTCTATCTTGGGTTATTTGCCAAATATGTGTACTCTCGATTAATTGATGCAGATAGATTAGATGCTGCTTGTTTTGAAGAACGGAGAACATACAGATCCAAATCGATTGATTGGTCATCTTTGATCGATCGTTTCGAAAAGAATATAAGAAAGTTTGATCATACCTCTGAAATCAATAAGATTCGTAATCGAATTTCCGAGCAATGCCGCTTGGAGGGGAAACGAAGTACTGGAATTTATAGATTAGCTGTTCCAACAGGTGGAGGTAAGACACTGGCCTCACTTAATTTTGCTTTACATCATGCAATAGAGACCAATAAAAGACGAATCATATATGTAATTCCATACCTGTCGATTACTTCGCAGACCGTGAAGGTTTTTCGTGAGATTCTCGAGCTGGATGAGGATGATACTGAAACACTACTCGAACACTATTCATCCGCAGGTGGAAGAAAGGATGATGATACATTTACCAATACACAATCCGAATTTGACCAAGAAGAGGATGACGAACAGAATGCAAAAAGAAAACTTGCTACCGAACGTTGGGACAGTCAAATCATTGTGACTACCATGGTCAGATTCTTAGAAACAGTAATGTCCTCTAAGAGTGGCGATCTCCGGAGATTCCACAACATGGCGGATAGCATTATCATATTCGATGAAATTCAATCGCTACCTACGAACGCTATCAATCTTTTCAATGAAGTAGTAAGTTTTCTTTCTAAAATTCTGGGCTCGACTATAGTGCTTTGTTCGGCTACGCAACCGCTTCTTGAACGGACCAGTAGAAAAAACCTATTGTTGGCGGATTGTCCGAATCTTATTGATGATTCTCAAGAATATTTCGAGAAGCTGAGACGTACATGCGTAGTTGCTGCAACAGAAATGAAAAACTGTGACGAGTTAGCTGAAATAATTTATGAGAAGGCAAAGGAAAACGGCAATTGCTTAGCTATTGTTAATCTTAAATCTGAGGCGAGAATAATATATCAGTGTCTTAAAACATTGAATGGAGACAATCACTTTAAAATTATTCATTTGAGTACTTCAATGTGTGGTCAGCATAGGACAGATAAGCTTGAACTCGTCCGGCAATTGACTAGTATCGATAAAGGAACGCCAGTAATTTGCATAAGTACACAGCTTATTGAGGCGGGAGTAGATGTTTCGTTTTCTTGCGTTATTCGTGCCATGGCAGGCCTCGATAGCATTCTACAAGCTGCTGGTCGTTGCAATCGAAATGGCGAGTCAAAATCGCCGAAAAAAGTTTATGTATTTGGAATCAAGGATGAGAAAGGGCTGAGTTATTTACCTGATATCAAAATGGGAAAGGAGATTACCGAGCGAATGGTTCGGGAGCATCCTGACGAAGATCTTCTTTCCAATGAAATGCTGTTGGAATATTACCAGCTGTTCTTCGAAGGCATACAATCCGGTAACGATAATGGATTTGGAATTATGGATTATCCAATTCCAGGAAAGCAGAACCTATATGCGTACGATTTACTTTCCTGTAATCGTGCAGCAAGAGGTCAGTATGTCAATAGCTCGGGGACGCAATACTTGAAGGTATATGCTCAAGCATTTAAAACTGTTGGGAATCGATTCCGTGTCATTCCCAATCAGAATCATAATGTCGTGGTACATTATGGACGTGTAGAGAAGCACATGGAGCGACTTTCAAGGGGGAATTTAAGAGAGCAATTTGCGGCGCTTCGACAGTTGCAAGATTACTCGGTGTCATTATTTGATAATGAGTACCGCAGTCTGGATGAGCGAGGAGCAATTACTCTGGAAAATGAGGATTTTGGTATCTACATGTTGAACAAAGATTATTACAAGGAAGAATATGGTGTTGTGACGGAGACAGAGATGTCTTTACTCTACATCTGAAAGTGAGCATTTCTTATGAAGAAATATAAAAATTCCATTGAATATGAGGTTTCAGGGTCGTATGCCCTATTCTCGGAGGCAGTGACTAGGATTGGTGGTGAAAAATACTCCTACCAAGTACCTACCTATCAGGCATTAAAGGGCATGACGGAAAGCATCTACTGGAAGCCTACAATTACATGGGTCATTGATGCAGTTCGCGTGATGAATAAAATACAGACTGAAGGAAAAGGAATCCGTCCAATCAAGATGAGCGGAGGAAACGACCTATCCTATTACACATATCTCAAAGATGTGAGATATCAAGTTTTAGCTCATTTTGAGTGGAACGAACAGAGACCGGATCTTACCGATGATCGAGATGAGAACAAACATTATCAAATTGCGCAACGTTCAGTAAATCAAGGTGGACGCAGGGATGTATTTCTTGGAACCAGAGAATGCCAAGGATATGTGGAACCTTGTGCGTTCGGCGAAAATATCGGATTTTATGATGATTACGGACAATGGAATCTTGGTTATATGTTCCATGGGTTCACTTATCCGGATGAGAATCCAAAACATGATTTGGTGGCGAGGTTCTGGGCTCCGACAATGAGGAACGGAGTCATTGAATTCGATCGTCCCGATTCGGCAAATCTTGATTGCCGGATTATCCGCGAGAATCAAACGGTTAAATCATTTAAGAGTGGCGAAAACTTCAGAATACTGGAAGGAGATGAATGATGAGTCTGTGGTCCAGCTTACTTGAGACGTATGATGAAGTACAGAACGCTTCGGGGCGTGGACATCAAGGCTACGGCAATGGCGATGAGGCGAAAAAAATCCTATTACCGCTTGATCATATGTCTATGCCTGGCCAGTTGCGTGTGATTCTGAAATCCGATGGCTGTCTTGAGAGTATAAAAAAGGAAGCAGTTGCATGGACAATGATTATTCCTTGTACCGAGGAATCGATGGGAAGAACCAGTAAACCTGTTCCTCACCCATTATGTGATCAGCTGCAATATGTGGATAAAGTCTGCGATGCTAAGAGAACTTGTATGTATCTGGACCAACTTGCAAAATGGAAAGGCGATGACGAGAAATTAAATGCGATTTACCGGTATGTATCTGAGCATAGTATTAGCAAAGATGCGATACAATACGGTATACAGTTGACCGGTAAAGACGAGAAAATTGGTGTATGTTTCGAGGTCGAGATACCTGGGAAAGCGTGTCGCCCGGTTGCCGATGATCCAGAAATTAGGAATCGATGGATTGAATTCCAGCAGAGAGAGCATGCTTGGGCTGGTACCGATATCTTTGGGAGAGATTTTTACTCACAGGCTTCAAACTATCCTAAGAACATCGTCAGCACTGCGGGAAACGCGAAACTCATCTCGGCAAATGACAATACGAATTTCACTTATAGAGGGCGTTTTGGGAATAGGGATGAGGCATTGAGAATTGACTCGGAGACTTCTCAAAAGATTCATTCCACACTGCGTTGGCTTGTAAACAACCATGCAACGATTACGGATACGCAAGCCATCATCATCTGGGCGGTAAAGAAACCTGAAGAGAACGTAGTGAATCCCGAGCTAAATTTCGCTGAGACTCTTAGCCATATGCTGTTGAATAGCGAATCAGAACAACATGATGTGGTGCAAGATGCGCTTATAGCAACAGATATGAACTACGCGAAGAGATTTCGTGCGTTACTGCGGGGGTATGGCAGTCCGGATTTTTTGCAGAAGCATGCAAACAAGATGGCGATAGTCATTCTTGATGCTGCGACATCCGGACGACTAAGTGTTACGTTCTATCGTGAATTACGAGAAAACGAGTATCTTGAAAACATTTTAAAATGGCATACGGATACAGCGTGGCCTTTGACTTATTTTGAACGAAATCAAAATGGAGACAAAACATCCTTCAAACGAACCCCTTATATAGGGGCACCGTCTTTCGTCGATATCATCAATTGCACATACGATGCTTCAGATCGTAGTAGCAAGAGCTACAAAAGATATGCTAAATACATGAAGAAGAGGCTTATCGAATGTATGTTCGGTGATCGAGCTCTACCTATTTCGATTTTAAACGCTGCATTCCATAAAGTAACTAGACCGATAAGCTATAACGAAGGCGATTTAGTCTGGGAGCGTGATTTTGAAATTGCATGCAGTCTGTGGAAGAAGCATTTCAATGATGAAGCAAAGAGGCATCATGATAGTAAGGAGGTATCCATGGAATTGAATTTGGAGCGAAAGGATCGTGACTATTTATATGGTCGACTTTTAGCTCTGGCTGATTATTTTGAGCGGGGTGTGCTACTGAAACAGCAAGTAGATCGTCCTACAAATGCGGTGAAGTTGATGAGCAACTTTATCGCAAAACCATATTCAACATGGGGAGCCTTATGGAAACAATTGATCCCGTATTTGAAGACCATGAATGGAGCTGAATGGTTCCAGTCCGGAATCGATGATGTTATGGCTCTTTTTGAGGAGGGTGATTTTGAGGATAATAAGACACTGTCTCCTCTATTCCTCTTGGGATATTCTTCTCAGCGCCGCTCTTTGAGAAACCCAACACGACTGCACAAAGACGAATCAGATAAGCAGAACTAAGAATTAAAACTATACAGATTAAGGAAGAAAAACATGACTAACTTGAAAAACAAGATTGATTTCGCAGTGGTTTTCTCTGCAGAGAACGCGAATCCTAATGGTGATCCGTTGAATGGGAATCGCCCCCGTACTACGTCGGATGGCTTTGGTGAGGTTTCTGATGTGGCCTTGAAGCGTAAGATTCGTAATCGCTTGCAGGATGCTGGAGAATCTATTTTTGTACAGATGGATGAGCGTTCTGATGATGGGGCCAAGTCTCTGTCTGAACGCTTTAATACCTACCTGAAGACCCTATCGAAAGATGAGCAAAAAACAAAGGATATTGTTTTTCACAAAGTCTGTGAACACTGGTTGGATGTTCGGGCTTTCGGACAGGTCTTTGCGTTCAAGAAAGCTAAAGATGTCGACGAGGTTTCTCTTGGTGTACGAGGTCCGGTGTCGATCCAACCGGCTTTCTCTACTCTGCCTATAGCCATCGATGATGTGCAGATTACGAAGTCTGTGAACAGCGAGACGACGGATACGGGTAAGAAATCATCAGATACTATGGGCATGAAGTATCGTGTTTCTGGGCGTGCCGTATATACAACATTTGGGAGCATCAGTCCTCAGCTGGCGGAAAGAACTGGCTTCTCTGAGGAAGATGCACGAAAGATTAAGGAAGCATTGATTTCCTTATTTGAGAATGATGAAAGTTCAGCGCGGCCTTCAGGTTCGATGGAAGTAACTAACGTCGTCTGGTTCGAACACAACTGCAAGGGTGGACAATATTCCTCTGCTAAAGTTCATCGTGCTATTTCTGTGGATTCTGCCGGCGAAATCAGTGTTGACGAGAGTGCTATTCCTGGGCTTCACTTTGAAATCATCGAAGGTCGTTAACCCTAAAGACTGCTTAGAGAAGATGAGAGATTGCCATGACAAGACCAGCTGAATATCCGGAAGAAGATTGGCTGGCCTTGTCTGGCCTACAGCATTTTGCTTTTTGCAAGCGGCAGTGGGCTCTGATTCATATCGAGCAGCTATGGTCGGAAAATTATCTGACCACAGCTGGGCAGCTTGAGCATTCTCGTGTGCACGATTATGAGTCTTCTGAGAGTCGTGGAGACTTGTTAATTATGCGAGATTTGCGAGTATTCTCGAGATCTCTCGGAATCACTGGTGCTTGCGATGTTGTGGAGTTCCATAGGGCTGCAAATGGAATTAAATTGCACGGAAGGGATGGTTTATGGGACCCGTATCCCGTTGAATATAAGCATGGAAAACCTAAGACAAATGATGCTGATCGGTTACAGCTGTGTGCCGAGGCGATGTGCTTGGAGGAAATGCTTGCGTGCACGATTCAAGAAGGTGCTTTGTTTTATCAACGGATAAAACGGCGGGAGAGGATTCCTCTTAATGACGAATTGCGGAATATGGTAAAGAAAGATTTTTTACAGATGCATGACTTGTTTGCTCGTGCTCATACGCCACAAGTGAGACCTACAAAGGCATGCTCAGCATGCTCCTTGCGAAATTGGTGTTTACCCGAGTTAACAAAAACTAGGTCTGCGCAGAAATATATTGATCTCCAAATTAACGGTATGAATTCCTGAATCGAGGCATTGCGATGAAACAGCTTCTCAACACATTATTCGTAATGACCGAAGATGCATACTTAGCACTGGAAAATGACAATGTGGCTGTGCACCAAGAAGATGTGATTCTGGCGAAAATACCGCTTCGTTCCATTGAATCAATACTGTGCTTTTCATATAAGGGAGCATCTCCATCACTTATGGGACGTTGTGGAGAGATGGGCGTTAGCATGTCCTTCTATTCACCAAGAGGGCATTATTATTGTTCAATCATGGGGGAGAAGAATCGTAATGTTCTGTTGAGGAGAGAACAATTCCGTCGAGCAGATAATGAGATGGATGCTCTCCCTGTTGCTAAATCATTTATCATTGGCAAGATTTTTAATGCAAAGTGGGTGCTAGAACGAACGAAACGGGATCATGCTTTGCGAGTGAATGTGGAACGGATTTCTCAGCAAAGTAATCGACTGACACAACAGCTACCAGAAATCCGTCAATGCGATTCCATGGATGCACTGCGTGGCCTAGAGGGGATGGCGGCGAAAGAGTATTTTTATGCTTTTGATGATTTAATTTTGAGAAATAAAGATAACTTTTTCTTTGAGGGGAGAACAAGAAGACCGCCACTTGATCGAATGAATGCATTGTTGTCATTCATTTATTCCGTACTTACCAGTGATTGCTGTGCTGCACTACAGGGAGTGGGACTGGATCCTTACGTGGGTTTTATGCATGTCGATCGGCCCGGACGTGCATCACTTGCCCTAGATTTAGTGGAGGAGTTCCGTCCGGTGATAGCTGATAGATTCGCTTTGACTCTGGTCAATACTGGTGCAATACAGATGAAAGACTTTGAAGAACGCGAAAATGGAAGCGTGTTCCTCTCAGAAACAGGAAGAAAGGCAGTGCTTGGTGCTTGGCAAAGAAAGAAAGCCGAACAAATTGTTCATCCGTATCTACAGGAAAAAATTTCTTGGGGTCTGGTTCCCTATGTACAGGCGCTTTTATTAGCGCGCTTCTTACGCGGGGACATAGATGCTTATCCACCATTTATGTGGAAGTGATAAGACATGATGGTGGTCGTGGCATATGATGTCAATACTGAGACAACTGCGGGGAAGAGACGGTTGCGTAACGTTGCGAAGACATGTATGAAATATGGGCAACGGGTGCAGAATAGCGTATTCGAGTGCTCGGTCACTTCATCGGATTATCTAACTTTAGTAAATGAAGTGATGAAAATCATGGATCAAGAAAAAGATAGCCTGCGCTTATATAAATTAGGGACAAAATATTCTGAGAAGATTGAACATTATGGTGTACAGCGGCATCTTCCTGTAGATGATGTGATGATGATTTAGACGCCGAGGCCTGTCGTTGTGCGAAGTGGAAGCTCTCATCGAATAAGGCAAGCTTCGCACCTGGATGGAACTTGGAATCGAAAAGTAAGTCGATTTTCCTTGGCTGTTTGATAATTTCAGAGAGAAGAATCGTTATTATTTTTTGGTAGAGTGATTAGAATAACGGGTTTTGACTTCAAACCCTGCTACTCTTGAACTTGTACGAAGGATAGATGTTCCACAATGTGAAACATGCTGTCCATCTGTGCAGTCGCTCTCCTCACGGAGAGCGTGGATTGAAATTTCGAGGCCGTTGAGTAGGCCGTAGAGGCGGGTGTCGCTCTCCTTACGGAGAGCGTGGATTGAAATATGTAGGACGTGTCGCGTTCCGAAGCCAAATCGTGTCGCTCTCCTCACGGAGAGCGTGGATTGAAATACCGCCACATGGGACAGCAAGGAAAAGAAACCGGTCGCTCTCCTCACGGAGAGCGTGGATTGAAATCTTGGAGGGTGTTCGTGATCCTTGCGAAGTTGGGTCGCTCTCCTCACGGAGAGCGTGGATTGAAATGAGTAGGGAGTCGTAGCTCACCCATGCATATTCAGTCGCTCTCCTCACGGAGAGCGTGGATTGAAATACGTCCACCGGCTTGAACACGTTATCCAAGGAGGTCGCTCTCCTCACGGAGAGCGTGGATTGAAATATTGAGCACGTCGGCAGCGGTGAAATTGGACATGGTCGCTCTCCTCACGGAGAGCGTGGATTGAAATCATCCTCAGAATGCAGACGGTCGAAACGAAATGCGTCGCTCTCCTCACGGAGAGCGTGGATTGAAATTATGATGAAGTACATAAGGCCGTCGATAAGATGTGTCGCTCTCCTCACGGAGAGCGTGGATTGAAATAGCCACGAAGGTGACTTGGTAGCCAAACTGCTGGTCGCTCTCCTCACGGAGAGCGTGGATTGAAATTCCTGAATGGCCGCACCCAGATCGCCGAACATGCGTCGCTCTCCTCACGGAGAGCGTGGATTGAAATCAAGCAGTACCGTCAGAGCCTTGCCAGCCGGAAGGTCGCTCTCCTCACGGAGAGCGTGGATTGAAATATCGCCCGGAACGTCGCCCGAGTGCACATTCAGGTCGCTCTCCTCACGGAGAGCGTGGATTGAAATGATGGTCGGCATGGTGCAGCAGTTGGCGCCGTTGGTCGCTCTCCTCACGGAGAGCGTGGATTGAAATGATGCTACCGCACGCATGCTGACTTTCGACGCCAGTCGCTCTCCTCACGGAGAGCGTGGATTGAAATGTCGAAGAAGATTATGGAGACTTTTGGAAGCGCGTCGCTCTCCTCACGGAGAGCGTGGATTGAAATAACAGCAACGCCCCGCAAATCAACATGAGCGGCGTCGCTCTCCTCACGGAGAGCGTGGATTGAAATAAGGACAAGGTGCAGGCGAACTCCGACGCCATCGTCGCTCTCCTCACGGAGAGCGTGGATTGAAATTCCACCTGATACAGACGGATATACACGTCTGCAGTCGCTCTCCTCACGGAGAGCGTGGATTGAAATATCGAAGTAGACGCGGGTACCGAAAGCTTCGTCCGTCGCTCTCCTCACGGAGAGCGTGGATTGAAATTTCTAGGCATGGTCTGAGCAGTGCGGGGAATATGGTCGCTCTCCTCACGGAGAGCGTGGATTGAAATATTAAGCGCGACTAACGCACAACGAAGTCTTTTGTCGCTCTCCTCACGGAGAGCGTGGATTGAAATGTAATCAGATGGCGGAAATGCAAATACGCAAGGAGTCGCTCTCCTCACGGAGAGCGTGGATTGAAATCTCCAGATCTTCCGCAGAACCGACGACACCGACGGTCGCTCTCCTCACGGAGAGCGTGGATTGAAATAGCGAAGGACTCCGGACAATCCGCCACGCACGCGTCGCTCTCCTCACGGAGAGCGTGGATTGAAATTTCAGGATGTGCATGTGAGTCTCCTTAGTTTCTGTCGCTCTCCTCACGGAGAGCGTGGATTGAAATCACATAGGCGGCAGTCTCAGCATCATCGGGATAGGTCGCTCTCCTCACGGAGAGCGTGGATTGAAATAGGTCAACAGTCACCCGCACCCCCTCCATCGCAGGTCGCTCTCCTCACGGAGAGCATGGATTGAAATCCCTTCTCCACGACGCCTTGACCCTCTACTCGAGTCGCTCTCCTCACGGAGAGCGTGGATTGAAATATATCGTCATTTTCAGTCCAACTGACCTATGTGGTCGCTCTCCTCACGGAGAGCGTGGATTGAAATCTCATCCAATGCCTCTTCGACCCGGATCGCGTAGTCGCTCTCCTCACGGAGAGCGTGGATTGAAATATGTGCCCAAGGGTCAACTGGCCATACGGGGTCGGTCGCTCTCCTCACGGAGAGCGTGGATTGAAATCGGACAGGTACCGGCATTTGAAGAAACTGCTCAGTCGCTCTCCTCACGGAGAGCGTGGATTGAAATCCCTACTTGCGCGACGAGTTCACCGGCGTGCTCATGTCGCTCTCCTCACGGAGAGCGTGGATTGAAATTCATCCACATGTGCGGGGCAGAGCGTGTAGATGGTCGCTCTCCTCACGGAGAGCGTGGATTGAAATCACAAAGTCGCGGATGTCCTTGTCCTTGATGCCGGTCGCTCTCCTCACGGAGAGCGTGGATTGAAATAACAAGGCGCTTGTCAAGCTGAACACGGAAGGTGTCGCTCTCCTCACGGAGAGCGTGGATTGAAATTTGGAAACTGCGGGTAGGCGGAGCCTTTTCCGTTCGTCGCTCTCCTCACGGAGAGCGTGGATTGAAATGCGCTCTTCGGACTGCACGCGACAGGCAAGAACGTCGCTCTCCTCACGGAGAGCGTGGATTGAAATACCATCAGCGTGCTCGACAGGACCCTCACCTACGTCGCTCTCCTCACGGAGAGCGTGGATTGAAATTGGAAGGCAACGACAGATGAACGCATTCTCCATCGTCGCTCTCCTCACGGAGAGCGTGGATTGAAATACCTATGTGCGCGGCCAAGCATACAAGAACCAGCTGTCGCTCTCCTCACGGAGAGCGTGGATTGAAATGCTGTCGATGACAGTCTGCGCATGGGTGCGATGGTCGCTCTCCTCACGGAGAGCGTGGATTGAAATCTCTGCAACCCTACGGGGTGACGTCCCCTCGAAAGTCGCTCTCCTCACGGAGAGCGTGGATTGAAATAGCTTGATTTGTCGGTAGTCCGATAATCCAATAAGTCGCTCTCCTCACGGAGAGCGTGGATTGAAATTCATGTTCCATTGCCCTGAGGTTGAGGATAGCCCAGTCGCTCTCCTCACGGAGAGCGTGGATTGAAATATCGATCGCTATTGCGCCACGACGATCGACTTCTGTCGCTCTCCTCACGGAGAGCGTGGATTGAAATATGAGCCGTGAAGTCAAGGCGAAAGTGCATGGAGGGTCGCTCTCCTCACGGAGAGCGTGGATTGAAATTCGAATTCGTCTACTCCGGTAGCCCGTGGGTGCCGGTCGCTCTCCTCACGGAGAGCGTGGATTGAAATAAACGAATACCGGAACCGACATCAATATCATCAGGTCGCTCTCCTCACGGAGAGCGTGGATTGAAATACGTTGGTCTGCCCGTTGAATCCCGACAGGGAGGTCGCTCTCCTCACGGAGAGTGAGATTAAAACATGATGGGAGCGGCCATGGGATTGCGTGAACGGCGTGAGCGTTGCGGGTTGACGTTGCTCCAGTTGGAAGCGTTGACCGGTATCGCCTTCACGCGGTTGAGCACGTTGGAGTGCAATGCGTCCGAGGCTCGCAACATGTATTTGGGTACGGCTCGGCGGATTGCCGACGCGTTGCATTGCAACGTGTTGGACTTGTATCCGGATGAGGATGCGTGGCGTGGCGGCGTGTCCGCCGGTGTGACCGGGTTGAGGAGGATTCGTCGGGAACGGCATTTGACGCAGCGGATGCTGTCAGCCTTGACGGGTATTCCCCAGCCTAATATTTCTTGGTTTGAGACCGGGTATCGTCCCGTGTCTCAGATGTATTTGGATACTGCGCGGCGCCTGTCGGAGGCGTTGCAATGCGACCCTGTTGATTTTCTAATTGATTGAAAGGATATTGTGATGAAGGCTGAGGTTGTTATTGTTACGAGGTTGGAGCGTCATGGCGGGACGATGCTTATTCCTGTTAGGGAGTTGGCTGGCCGGTGTGCGTCCGATTGGGTTGGTTTGGATGACGTGCGTTTCGCGTCGGCCGTGCTGCCTGATGAGGGTTTGCGTGCTGAGTTCGACCGATTGGTGGATGCGGATGAGGATTCGCAACAGGTGTGGGATTCGTTCTATGATCGTGTCCACGAGTTTGCGGCGTCGATGACGTTGGAACGGCTGGTGGACTGGTTCGTGGCGTTGCATGACCCGGCTACGATTCTGAATGTCCACTATGGTGTGGATGGTGTTGAATATCTTGACCCGGAATGCACTATCGGGGATGACGACTGATCTTGAAAGGAATTTCGTCATGGGTTTGAGGGAGTTACGGTTGAAGCGTGGCATGACGCAGCAGCAGCTGGCCGAAAAGCTGGGCGTTACGCAGCAGCATGTCGCCGCTTATGAGAATGGTGTCAATTCCATAAGCAATATGACGTTGGCTAAGGCGTTGCGTATGTGTGATGCCTTGCATGTGGCTAATCCTCGCAAACTGCTTGACGATGACGATAAGTAACGAAGCTTCGACATAAAACACATAAGGCGTAAGTATAATTTTAAATATTCTTGTCTACCACTTCCTTTTCTGTCCATTCCCCAAAGCTCTCTTTCTGCACTTAATTCCGGCGTCACCAGTTATGGCAATCCCAAACATGTACCGTGATTGTAAACAAGTACACGGCTTGCGGCATTCATACCCCCCCTCACAACCCCAGCCACTTACGCAAGTCAGCGATTTCGGCATCGTAGATGCCATGGCCCATGCCGGGATACTCGAAATACGTGAGATTGCCGGTCTGCTCGAGTTTGGCCCGTGCGGTGTGCTGGTCCGTGGCAGGAATCGTGCGATCCTCACGTCCGTAACACAATGCGAACCGTGTGCGGCCGGTAACGGTTGCAGAGCCTTCTTCACCTTTGAACGACGGGCTCATCAGTATCGCGGCGTCAAACAAATCGGGGTGTTCCAACACCATGCGGTACGACAGATAGCCGCCTTGCGAAAAACCGATCAACACTTTACGGAACCGTACGTACGAGGGCGAGCGCAGTAGTTCAATGACGGCGTCGCCAACATCATGGCATTCGCGGCGGCGTTCTTCCGTGGAGCAGCCGTCGGGGTACCAATGATTGTTGCCGATGAACGGTCTGCTGTATGTGCCGCGGAATGACATGTAGTTCGGTTCATGGTCGGAGCCGTCGTAGAGTGCTTCGATGATGCGGATCATTTCGGTTTCGTCGTTGCCGAAACCGTGGAATCCTAGGAACAGCAGGTTGTCGTCACTGCCGAAATCGATGTTCGTCACCGTTCTTATGCGCATATGCGTCTCCCTTGATTCTGAAGATTCCTGATACCATCAGCTTATATGCAGGCCAATGGATGGCGTTCCAACGAATGGCAGTCCAACCGTTACGCATGCGGTCGGCGTAATCGTAGCGCCCGACCTATCATAAAAGCTGTTTCACCACGCGAGGCCGTTCTACGGCAATGCAAAACGTATGAACAAGCGTACGAAAAAACATGCGGAAAGGCGGTGCTGCATGAGGAAGTGTATGGCGTCACAGGATTTCCCGAATGACATATTGTCCGGTTCGGCCGATGAGGCGGCCATTGGATTGCTTGGCTGTCTGTTGATCCGTGAATTCGATGATGGCGGTATTGCGGCCGCCCGCATCGTGGAGACGGAGGCCTACGATCAGAACGATCCGGCAAGTCACGCCTTTCACGGCAGAAGCGAACGCAATGCGGCGCTGTTCGGCCCTTCCGGACGCGCATACGTCTATATCTCCTATGGCATGCATCGCTGTTTCAATGTCAGTGCGGGGGATGACGGCTTCGGCGCGGGAGCGTTGATTCGTGCCGTTGAACCGGTGCGGGGCGTCGAAATCATGCGGGAACGGCGGTTTGCGAATCGAAGTGGCAGCCGCACAACCGTCGGCAATCGCAAGGACGTCGATTTGACGAACGGTCCGGCAAAACTGTGTCAGGCCATGGGCATCGATCTGAAACTGTACGGGCATGACCTGAGCACGGCTCCATTGTATTTGGAACGCAATGCCCTGCTGGAAGGCGAGCGTATCGCAGCGTCCCCGAGAATCGGCATCAGCAAGGCGGCAGAGCGGCTGCGCCGATTCTTCATCGTGGACAATCCTTACGTTACGAAAAGTCCGTTGAACAGACGCAACACATTACTTGCAGGCTGAAGGAACATACTTGCAAACTGAAGGAGAGTCAGAGTCGCCTGCCCGAAGGGTGGCAGGGGAGTGCGGCGTCCGCCCGTCAGCTGTTGAGAAAATCAGAAATGGCTTCGGCTGCGGCGTAGCCGGCGCGATACATGCGTTCCAGTCCTTCGAACGATTTGCTCAACGTGCTCAGTCCGTATAGGCTTTCCGGCGCGAGGATGAGCACACGTCCGTCCCTCTCATACTGTTTGGCCAATGCGACCTCGTCGTTATACGTCCGGTAGCGGTTCAGCAGACGTTCGGCCGCAGCCGGATGAATATGTTTCAGGATTCTGGCCGGCCCGATGTCTTTCTTCTGCTCGCGAAGCACATCCTTTAGCCGGGTGAGGACCACGACCACACGGTCGTAGCCGTCGTCCAGCGCTTTCTGCACCGGCACCGGGTCAGCGATGCCGCCATCGTAATACGGTATGCCGTCGATCACATACGGTTCGCAGGCGACCGGCACGGCGGAAGAGGCCTTCATGATGTCGAAATTGTCGTAGCCGACATCCGACTTGTCGAAATATTTGGCCGAACCGTCTTCCGCATTGCAGGCGACGACGGTGAAACCGGTCGGATTCGCCTCGAAGGCTTCATAGTCGACCGGATATTCGCCGTCATGATTGCTCAGCGTGCTGTACACATAGTCCAGGTTGGCGAAATTGTGATTTCTGATGTAACTGTCGAAGCTGGCATACTCCTTACGGAACGCATACTCCGTGTAAAACTTATGATTGCGTCCATGTTGCCCGGCGATGAAGGAGACCATGTTCGCGCTGCCTGCGGAGACGCCATAGCAGTGGTCGACGCTGATGCCGTCCTCCATCATGCGATCCATCACGCCCGCTCCGAAGATCGCCCGGAAGCCACCGCCAACATCGATCATCGCCGTCTTGTTCGTCATGGATGCCGTCCTTTCGTCCGTTCCCACGACTTTACGCGCGTATTGGGGACATTCGCGTTCAGCGATGAAGAAGGGCTTCGGCTAATTCGGCAATTCGTTCGGAAGTGTCGGAATTGGCGAGTTCGATTCCGCCGACGGCTTGGTCCGGAGCGAGTTTGCCCAATGATTCGAGAACGACGCTCAGGTGACGGACGGTACCCTGGTTGCCATCGATGATCGCAGCGGAATCCGGCAGCAACTCGCGGAAATAATCACGATAAAACACGAAATGCGTGCAGCCAAGCACCACCGAATCAATCGTTGACAGATCATACCGGTCGAAATAATCATGCAATGTGCGCATCACCAGATCATGATCGTCGAGTCGGCCCTGTTCGACGATTTCCACCAAACCGGGGCAAGGCTGCGGGAAAATCGTATGATCCGATTTGAAACGGTCCATCAACACCGCGAATTTCCGTTCGCGCAAGGTGAGCGGCGTCGCCGCGACGATTACGCGCTGCCGTTGCCCCTGCCCGCGCTCGCAGGCGAGTTTCAATGCCGGTTCCATGCCGATGATCGGCACGTCATACGCGTCACGCAAGGCATCCGCAGCCGCGGAAGTGGCGGTATTGCAGGCGATTACGATTGCCTTCGCGCCTTGTTGCACGAAACGCTCGATGATGGCGAACGACAGATCACGCACCTGTTTCGGTGTTTTCGTGCCATACGGGGCGTTGGCGGAGTCGCCGAAGTACAGCACCTGCTCGTTCGGCATACCCTTGCGGATCTCACGTGCCACGGAGATGCCGCCCAAGCCGGAGTCGAACACGCCGATCGGTGCCGTCGAAGTCATGATTCCTCCCATCTTCCCGTCATGACGTCTTCACATAGCCTACCGCGTGTACAGTGAATCGGTATGAGTATCCCCAGCATTGTTTACAAAGCGCACGCCACCGGCAATGATTTCGTGGTCTATGCGGATCCCGACGGCCGATACGAGCCGACCGCCGACGAAGTTCGGTTCCTGTGCGACCGTCATTTCGGCATTGGCGGCGACGGGCTGATCCGCCTTGCGCACCCGCAGGATGTGTCCGACCTGAAGGAGACGCAACTCGCCGACTGCGCCGCAGGCCAAGCCGAATGGTTCATGGATTACCGCAATGCGGACGGCAGCCTGGCCGAAATGTGCGGCAACGGCACGCGTGCGATCACCTTGTTCGCGCAACGGCAAGGGCTCGCCGACCGGCCCGGTGGCGAACCGTTCCGCCTTGGTACGCGCGCCGGCGTGAAGATTCTGACGTCGCTCGGCGAGGTGGAAGGACTCGGCAAGGACGTGTTCCGCGTCGAAATGGGCTCATGGCAGCGAGGCGACGTCGACGGGTACGAGGTGTCGATTCCCGGAACCGCCGGTTCGGCGCGCGGCACGTTCGTGGACATGGGTAACCCGCATGTGGTCGCGGTAATCGAGGATGCGTTCGCCTCGCTACCGACCGTGGAAGAGCTTGACCTGGTCGCCAAGCCGGTGGTCTCGCCCGAGATTCCGACCGACCAGAACGTGGAATTCGTGCGCGTCGACGAGCAGAGCGAAGGCGATGACGAAGGGGAGGCCACCATGCGCGTGAACGAACGCGGTTGCGGCGAAACGCTCTCCTGCGGTACCGGCCTGTGTGCCACGGCGATTACGTTGCGTTCCAAAACCGGCATCGACCATTGGACCATCACGGTTCGCGGCGGCACCCTACGCGTGGACGTGACCGATGATGACGTGACGCTTACGGGCAGCGCCACGATCGTCGGCAAAGTGGAATTGCTGTAAGCTCAGGCGAACAGCATCGGGCCGTCCTTGACGAGGATGATGACGACGAGGGCGACCAGCCAAACGGCGTCGATCATCAGATCGATGTTGAGACGGTAGTATGTACGCACGCCGTCGCGGTTCATTGGCAGCTCCTGCACGACCGCAGTCGCATGCGAGAGCGCCATGAACTGAACGGTCGTGGAAAACATCAGCACCAAGCACCACGGGCACAGTGCGTTGATCACGAACAACGACTGTGAGGTCAGCCAGTACGAATAGGCGAGTGCCGCGAGTCCGCCCAGCCACGTGCAGATCGCGAACCAACGCGGCACGGCGATGCGTGCCAAGCCGATTACGGCAATCGTCACGAACACCGACTCCGCGGCGATGCCGAAGAACGCGTTCGGATAGCTCAATCCTGCGAACTTCACGATTTCCGCCTGCCAGGATTCGGCGACGGTCGAGCATGACAGTACCGCGTTCACATCGCAGTTGAGCTTCTGCCCGGGATTACGAGCCAGTTCGAGCGTCTCGGCCGACAGCACGAACGATACGACCAGTGCAACGGCCGAGGCGAGCAGCATGATCAGATACGTCCAAGTGGCACCATGACGCCACCCGCGTGGCTTGTTGTAGTCGATTTCGCTCATACGTCAATCCTTGTAACGGTCGTTTGCGACACAAACCGGCTGGTTTGCGCCATGTTATGCTGCCAATCAGCTTACGATGGTGATATGACTCACGTTGGTATTGCCGCACCGCCTGTCGTCGGCTGGGATATTCACTGCCATACCGTGTTCTCCGACGGTACGGAAACGCCGCGCACCTTGCTCGAACAGGCGAAATCCCGAGGATTGCAGGGTGTCGCCATCACCGATCACGACACCACCGCCGGCTGGTCGGATGCGCAACAGGCCGCGACATGGGCGGAACTGCCGTTGCTGCGCGGTACGGAAATCACCGCCGACGACAATCGGATCTCCGTACACATGCTGGCATTCCAGTATGATCCCGACAATGCGCAGATTCGTGAGATGTTCGCCAATACGCGGGCTGCGCGATTACGGCGCACCAAGCGCATGGTGGAGCATATCGCCGAGGACTATCCGATTACGTGGCACAGCGTACAGGTTCAGGCGCATGAAGGCATGCGCACCACCATCGGCCGGCCGCATATCGCCGATGCGCTGGTGGCGGCCGGCGTGTATCGAACCCGTTCCGAAGCGTTCGCCGGCGTGGTGAGCACTTCCAGCAAGTACTACATTCCCACGCCTTCGCCGACTACGCATGATGTGGTCGCCGCGGTGAAGGCCGCCGGCGGCGTTACGGTGATCGCCCATGCGGGGGATCTGAGCCGCAACAGGCGGCTGCTGTCCGACGGACAGATCGAAAACCTGATCGCGGAAGGCCTGGATGGTCTGGAAGTGTGGCATCGCGGCAATCCTCCGCAACAGCGTGAACGGTTGCTGGCAATCGCTTCGGCACATGATCTGTTGGTGACCGGCGGTTCGGATTGGCATGGCAAGGGCAAACCGAACGAGCTGGGGGAGAACCTCACCGATGCGGACACCGTGCGTGAGATCGTCCGTCGAGGCGTGCTGCCGCTGTTCGGTGCGTACATGAAAATGCCCGCCGGCAATTTCGCCAACGGGCATCCAAAACGTACATGAATCAGAGATTGCCGAAACCTACGGCATGCTTGGTTTCGGAACCGATGATGGCATAGCCGAGGGATCCGGCCGGCACTACGATGCGGCGGCCCTTGTCATCGGTCAGATTGATGGTCCTGCCATGCTCCACGGCATCGGCGATGGCGGTGTTCACGGCTTCGGCGCTTTCCTCGGTGCTGAAGGTGACGGTGCGTGCCACGTTCTGAATGCCCAATTCGATATCCATGATGCTCCTTGTGAGTAGTGATGATGCACATGCCGTATTGCCCGGCGCTGGCATTTATTGTACCTGCGGATTCCCGCCGGTTGCGTCGGAGACGTCCTGACCGTCGATTCTGGCCTGAGCCTGCTGCATGGTGGCCTCGTCACGCTGCAACAGCGGAATGATCATCGTGGCGGCATCGCTGTGCTCCTGCGGAATCGTCTGCTCGTTGGTGTCGTCATCACCGGCCGGGCCATTGATGACGATAGTGGCGGAAGATGGCATCGTATCATGCAATTCCTTCGCGGAATGCTCCGGAATGAACGTGCTGATCGGCGCCGCCGGACCGTCATCGGCATGCTGGCCGCCAGTGACGTCAAAAGCCTCGGTCGCATCATCGACGGAATCTCCGGAAGCCTGGATTTGTGCGGAGCCGGTTTGATCGAGGTTGCCGGTTACGTCGAACTCACCGGTGGAATCATCCTCGACTTCGGAAGTCGCCTCGATATGACGTTCGCCGGTGACATCGGTTTCGCCGGTATCATCATTGATGAGCGACCGCTGCGCCGCCTCACGACGACGTTCGGATTCATTCAGCAGCGTACCGACGGTGATGGTGCTCGGCGGACGGTCGCCGTTGCGGTCATCCTGCGGACGCGGGGCCGACTGCGTGCGCGTCTTGGCCGTAGCGACGCCCAATTGGTGCGCAAGACGTTCGACCTGCGCCTTGAACTGCATGATCTTGGCGCTATCGGCCTGGTTCAATGCGGAGATGAAATCGCCGACCTGTTCCATCTGCAGCCACAGATTGGCGCGTAGCATGATCAAATCATCCAGACGATTGCCCAACATGCGACCATACGAAGACAGCACCGCATTGCGATGGTTCTCATCAAGTTTGGCGAAGATCCAAGCCAGGTCGCGGGCGGGATCGTTCATCTGCATATCCTGCCAGTTGGTGATCGCAGTGATGGAAGATCCGGAAAACAGGAAATCGCCGTCATGGAAACCGCCATGCACCGGACAGGTGGTAAACGACCACAGGCCGTCGGTCTCAAGAATGTTCGACCAGCTCGTAGTGATTTCCGACGGAACGTGGCCCGCTTGCCGAAGCCTTTTGATCCAAGCGGTCAGCTGGGCGCGAATCTGGCCCGTCGTGAACGCGGGATACTTCGCCTCCTGCAGAAAGGTGGGCCGCAACCGATGGATCGCACCCAAGGCGGTGCCTACGCCGGCACAATCGTCCAGCGTCAGCAAATCCAAGGAACGGGCCTGACCGACATGATGCATGGCGACCATGACCGTGGTGTCCCCAGTGGCGGAACGTTCCAGATCGCCATTGGAAAACGCGATGACGTGATCGAGATCGAAACCCAGACCGGCCAGCTCACGTGCCTGATGCAACGTCTGCGCGGCACGCACACGCCCCGCGAGACGCTTACGGCCAGCCACGGTGTTGGATGCGAAAACATCATACAGTTTGCCGGCGGCGTCCTGGACCACGGCATGATCGATGCCGCAACCCTCGTCGGTCGAATTGGTCTGTTCGCTGCCACGTACGCCCGCCACGGCGATATTCGGCATCGCCGCGCTCGTCAGGGCAGCCATCATGAGTTTGCTTCGTTCGGTCACAAGGTCAACACTAATACACATAAGGCGTAAAGGCGTAAAACAACACCGACTTGCCGACGTTGATGACCTCCATGGCATGCGAGGGTGCACAATGGTGCATATGGACGCATCCGCAGAGACGATTCTTGAAGGGCTGGACGATGCGCAACGGGCCGCGGCCACGACGGTGAACGGACCCGTACGCATCATCGCAGGCGCAGGAGCGGGCAAAACCCGTACCGTCACGCGCCGTATCGCCTATGCATGCGCCACCGGAGAATGGGATCCACGGCGTGCACTCGCCGTGACCTTCTCCGTAAAGGCCGCAGCGGAAATGCGTTCCAGACTGTCGCAACTCGAAGTCGACGGCGCGGTCAAGGCCGCAACGTTCCATTCCGCGGCACTGCATCAAATCCGTCGCGTATGGCCCGACCTGTGCGAAGGACCGTTTCCGCACATCAGCAGACAGCCAAGGGAATTAGTGGCGCGTTCGCTGCGCAGAGTCACCACCATGCAGGTCGATGACGAAACGGTACGCAATCTACAGGCGGAAATCAACTGGTGCAAGATCTCCCTGGTCGCACCGAACGACTACCAACGCGTGTGCGCAGCCACGCATCGACAACCTCCGGCAGGGCTTGAACCCGATCAGTTCACGGACGTGTATCAGGCATACGAAACCGAAAAGACGGCGCGCGGCGAAATCGACTTCGACGACATCCTGCTCATCGCATGCCATGTTCTGGAGAGCTATGACGAGGCATCAGCCGCCATCCGCTCATCCATCGGATGGCTCACCGTCGACGAATACCAGGACGTCTCGCCACTGCAACACCGCCTGCTGACACGATGGCTGAGTGGCAACCGCAACATTTGCGTGGTAGGCGACCCCGCGCAGACCATCTACTCGTTTGCTGGGGCCAGCAGCTACAGTCTGCTCGATTTCGCCGGTGAATTCGGTCCGCTTTCGGCCGATATCAGCCTGAACAGAGACTATCGTTCCACACCGCAGATCGTGAACTACGCCAATCGAGTACTCAAAGCGTCACCGCAGCGGGACGACTATCTTGTACTGCAATCCGGTCGGGAACAAGGCCCGAGGGTCACACAGACCGTATACGCCAGCGATACGGAAGAGGCGCAGGGCGTGGCCATGCGCATAGCCAAACTCGCCTCGCAGGGGGTATCTCCTTCCGACTGTGCGATTCTGACCCGCATCAACGCACAGCAACAGATCCTCTGCAAGGCATTGCAGGAACAGCATCTGCGCTATCGCATTCGCCGGGATAGCGGATGGCAGAACTCCGCGCTCGCCGATGACGCGCAGACGCGTCTGGCCATGTTGGAGGCGTTGGGTGTCGGCTCAGACATGAACGGTGTGACCATCTCCACCATCCATGCCTCCAAAGGCCTGGAATTCAAGCATGTGTTCCTGATCGGCTGTTCCGAAGGACTCCTGCCATACGGTTCGCCGCAGGGCGGCGATCAGCTGGAGGAGGAACGACGTCTGCTGTACGTGGGCGTGACTCGCGCCGAAGACACCCTGCATCTGTCGTATGCACGCTCCAAAGACGGCCTCAACGATGGTCGAGGCCGTCGGGTCAGCCGGTTCCTGAGCTGACGTGTCCTGAATTGGCGGAAGGCCTTACTGCTGTTCTTCCCGCTCTCCGCCGTCGCCCTGCTCCTCGTCGAGAAGCTTGCTGAGTTCCGCATCCCAGTCGATGGTGCCGGACTCCGGGGCCGGAGCGTTGTTCTCCGCCTCGCTGTCTGCGGGCGGGTTGGCGGATTCAGCGGGATGGCCGACCTGCGATGCCGCGCCTGTCAACGCGTCGTTACCGGGCAACTGCGGCAGCAGATCCGGATGGGACCATTTCGCGTCGCGAGCCTCGGGGCCTTCCTGTGCTCCGATGCTCTCCCATAGTGTCGCCGCTTCGCGCATGCGCTTCGGTCGTAGCTGCATGCCCAGCAGATTTTCGAAGGTGCGTTCGGCCGGACCGCCGATGGCGCGTTCACGGCGAAGCATCTCGCGAAGCTGCTCGATATGCGGAATGTGGGCCATGCCGGCGCGCCAGACCACGGCGTCAACCCAACCTTCGACCAGAGCCAGCAGCGTCTCCAACGAAGCCATCGCCTGCCGTTGTTCCGGAGTGTCCGGAATGCCGACCTTGGTGAGATTGACTGCATCGGCCATCGATTCCGGATCCATGGTGCCCGCGTCTCGCAGTTGCTCCTCCATGGCATCGAGATCGATATCGATGCCGCGCGCATACTTGCCGATCAACGCTTCAAAACGCGGCATCAGCCACGGCACGGCGGCGAACAGGCGGGCATGGGCCAGCTCCTGCAATGCCAGGAATGCCATGACCTCGTTCACATCGATGTCGAGCGACTTCGCATATTCCACGACATTCTGCGCAATCAACGCGCCGGAAGGATTCTTCAGCAGTGCGATGCCTTGGTCGAAGCTACCGCGCACCTCATGGGACAGATCTCCGGCGGCGCGCCCGAGCTGCATGGCGAAGGACGTGTTGCCGAGCAGTTTCATCAGCTGCTCCGGATCCTTCATGCCTTCCGGAATCGGAATCGGCACCGGTCCGGCGAACATGCCGGCGATTTCACCTTGGACGGCGCCTCCCAGACGGTCGGCGATTACGGAGGCCAGGGCATCGTTCATGGACTGGGCCACAGGCGAGGCAAACTGCGCCCAAGCGTCAATGGTGCCTTCGACCCAGCCTGCACGGGTCAGTACCTGCGTTTCGCCGTGAGCCGGATTGAATTCGCAGGCGGTGTCGAGCCACAGATTCGCCTCGCTGATCGCCTTGCGTGCGATTTCACCGTCGCCGGCACTGACGCTGCCTTCGGAACCGGAGTCGTTCGCCTGCTGCAAAGCCAGCGATTTCGCCAGCTTCACATTGATCGGGCCCTCCTCGACCGTGCGTTGCATGTCACCCATCGTATTGAGACCTCCGGCGGTGAAGGCCTGCATGAGGGACTGCACTTCGGCCGGATTCGGCAGTTTGCTGGGGTCCTGGCTGAGCAGCTGCTCGCGAATCTCATCGGGAAGGTTGGAAAGCTGATTCCAAGCCATTTCACCTTGAATCGGACCAAAGCACTCGATAAGCCACTGGCGGATCGCATTCTCGTCCATGCCGTTCCCTGCTTTCTGCATGTTTTTCTTAAGTTCAGATGCTTCCATACTATGGGAGGTATGCCCAATATGCATGTAACACGTCAACTTCACGCCAAAAGCACACTCAACCGCATCGGCAAGCGCGTGGATGGCTTCTTCGCGGCCCGTTCATGGCGCTATCTCACGGGAATGTTCACCGTGGTCCTGTGTGTGCTGGTGATGGTATTGCCCAGTGCCTATGTGGTCGAAACGCCCGGCCCCACGCAGAACGTGCTTGGCGAGTCCGGTGGCAAGCAGGTCATCGCCGTATCGGGGGTCAAGACCCATAAGGATTCCGGTCAGCTGTTGCTGGTGACCGTCAACGCCTCAGGCGTGCCGGGATATCCCGTCACCAATGCGCAGGCGCTGTGGGGCTGGGCCGATTCTCATACCACGGTGATGCCGCGCGAGGCCGTGGTTCCGGTCGGACAGACTACCGAGGAATACAAGAGCAGCAGCGAAAAGGAAATGACTTCTTCGCAGGATTCCGCCACCACTGCGGCCCTGAACTTCCTCAAAGACAAGGGCTATGACGTCTCACAGGCGAAGGTCACCATGCATGTCGATGATATCGGAGGGCCTTCCGCCGGCATGATGTATTCGTTGGGTCTGATTGACAAAATCTCCGGCGAACGGCTGTCTGGTGGCAACATCATCGCCGGAACGGGCACGATGGATGATCAGGGCAAGGTCGGTGCGATCGGTGGCATCCGCCTGAAGATGCTCGGAGCGAAACGTGACGGGGCCACCTGGTTCCTGGCGCCCGAATCCAATTGCGACGGTGTGGTAGGTCATATTCCCGACGGACTCAATGTGGTGAAGGTCTCGACCCTTGACGAGGCATATCAGGCGTTGATTGCCATCCGCGACGGGAAGGGCTCATCTCTTTCGGGGTGCAAGGCCGAGTAGCGGGTGATCGGATCGTAGAGGCGCAATCCGTGCGGATGCAATCTCGAACAGTGAGCAATTCCAGCGTTCGTAACGTATATGTTCGAGCTGTGTTGGTATATTGGCGAACGTGAACCAAACGGCATCTGATAACGCTGAAGAATTCGGTTTCCAAGCCGGCGACCTGGTACAGGAATGGCTGTGGGACGACGATGTGGACGACTCGATCCGCGCCAAGATCGAGGAACTGACCGGTGAGGAACTGGTCGACGAGGACTATGATTCCGCTGTCGATGGCGTAATCATCTGGTGGCGTGACGGCGACGACGAGGATGAGCTGTCCGATACCATCGTCGACGCGTATGCGGTTCTTGGCGATGATGGCCCGTTGTGGGTGTTGACCCCGAAACCGGGACGTCCGGGCGCCGCAAGCTCAAGCACGGTGCAGTCCGCGGCCAAGACCGCAGGCATGAATGCTGCGACGCCGCTGACCGTAAGCTCCGATTGGAACGGTATCCGGCTGCGCGCCTTCGGCAAAGGCAGATAAGACTTCCGCTCGACACGGGCGGTGTGCGTCAGACGAATGAGCGTCTGCCGCAAGTGCGGCATGCACCGTGAACACGATGCTCCATGGCTTGACTCCAATAGGATTCAAGCCATTTTTCATTGATGGAACAGGTCGGCTTGTCCGTTACGGACGTTTTCTACAATAATTTTGGCCCCTGTAGAGTTCCGTTGCCGGTGACATAGGCAACGGAACTCTACAGGGGCCAAAAGGTATGGTTATGCAACTTCGTAGAAGCGCACATCAGGGTCAGCGGCCCAAGTCGGCTTGAGCCCGACGAAAACATCGTTCTTGAACAAATCGGTTTCGAGGTATGCCTTTGCATGCTCCATGCTGTCGAAACCGTGGATAACCTGAACGTCCTCGTCGCGAATAAGGAGCTCTTTTGTCAGGGCACCTTCGATGGTGTCAAGGAACGGCTGACGATAGTCAGTGTAGACCTTTGCCGCGGCCGGACGGTTTTCCGGATTGATGACCATGGTGATTTCAAGATAAGCTTGCACCTTCATTATGAATCCTTCCGATTATCAGCGTTTTTGCTTGCATTGCACCTTTCCGGATGCGATTCGAGCATATCGTGCTAACTCAGCGAATGGAAGATATAAAGAAGTTTATAAGTTACTTATAAATTTAATAGTAACTATATCCATCAAAGTAATCATGCTATGGTGAAGATGAAAAATCGGGAGGCGTTGAAATGTACCGGAAGAAGATGGAGGCGGACATTAGGTGCCCTTTGGAATATGGGCTTAAAGTGTTCGGCGGTAAATGGAAATCCCGTGTGATCTGTGTGCTGAATGAAAAGGGAGTTCTGAGATACAGTGCCATTCGCAAGGAAATGCTCAATGTTACCGATGCCGTGCTTTCCTCCACATTGAAGGAACTCATCAACGATGGTCTTGTTGCTCGCAAACAATACGATGAGATACCGCCGAGGGTGGAATATTCCTTAACGGACAGAGGAAAATCAGTGGTGCCGATTCTTCAGAATATCTGCAAATGGGCTGGTATTTTTCAACGGGAAAGCAGCGACAATGTGATGGCGCAGTGCCAGAAATGCGATTACAACAGGCAATAGAACAATCTCTTGCCGTAAGGGAATACGTGCCTACGGGGGCAAAATAAAGAATGTTCATTCGCTGATGATTGCAGGAAACCGTGGGCGATGAGGGACTCGAACCCCCGACATCCACCGTGTAAAAAAGAATCTCGCCTGAAAAACCGCTATTTTTCGTGGCTGGGCAGGATACTTTCGTTCGTTTGATGCATGGTTTTCGGATAAGGCCATGACAAAGCCATGACATTTTTGGTGCTCTGCATTCCTTCCAAGATGTGCTATGTCTGTGGAGGAAAATGCTGCTAAATCGAATGGTGAGGCAGCCTCAAAATGGCGGTTCCAGGGCGAGGCATTGGATGCCGTCCCGAACGGAGAGCATCCATGTTCCCACCCTCTTGCCATGTTGAACGTCGAGACCGGTGAGCTGGTGAATGTGCGTTGCGGCACGCGTTCCGAGAAGAAGTGCCCTGGTTGTGCCTGGGTATACAAGAAGGACACCGCGAAGATCCTGCGTAGCGGCTTGCTGGATGATGGCGCGTGCCGTTATTTCTTTCTTACGTTGACGGCTCCTTCTTTCGGTGCGACGCATAATGTGCCGAAGAGAGGGGAGCGGAAGAGGTGCCGTTGTGGTGCTTGGCATGATGCTGAGAAGGACATGGATCTTCGTGGTGTTCCGTTGGATTGCGACGAATACGATTATTCCGGTCAGGCGTATTTCAACTATCGGATTGGCGGGTTGTGGAATACGACGTTGACGCTGCTGCGAAAGTGGTTTCCGGATCTTTGTTTTGCGAAGGTGTATGAGTGGCAGCAGCGCGGCGCTCTGCATGTGCACATTATTCTGAGGATCCCCGCTGCTGATTTTCTCGGCAAGGGTGATGCCGCTTCTCTTCTGATCGGATGATGCGGTGCGATAAGTGTCTTGCAAAGAGGGCTGAGCTTATTGCGGATTTGGAGCAGCGCAGCCTGTCCGAGAAGCGTGAGGCGATCAGAACGGAGATGAGAAGGCGTATCGCTTTGGGAGGGGAGTGCGATGCGGAGATTCCGTTGTATCTCCAGGTGGGTAGGTTCGAGGAGGAACGGAGGCTTTCGGTGAAGGTGAGATTCTACCGGCTGCTCTCCGGCGGTTGCCTGGAGTGCGATTCGCTGCCTCATCGTCGTTGGGGTGCCCGGTCTGGTGTCATGTCCGTGTCCAGACGCACGAGGAAGCGCATGGGCTGGTCTGCTACGGATTTGACCCGAAAATTGTTGGCTGAGAGGCGTCATGTCTACTTCGTCGCATCGATGAATCTTGTCAAGGAGACTGCTCAGCGGATTATTGAGTGTGCCGCTGGATCTACCGTGATGGTTCCTGGCTGATGCTTGTCTAAGCGTCCATGTTGCGGAGACAAGCGGATATGAGCGATATGGAATGTAGGACGGGTGCATGCATTCGTCCTATTTGGCATGCTCCGAGACGGAGTAGGGGTGTATTCGTCTTTTCCGGACATGAGTTGAGTGTTTTGTGTATGTGTGCACCGGAAGACCGACGGCTTTGCTGGCGGTCCAGGAGGTGCAGGTCGGGCGCAAAGCGCCCGACCCTTGATCTAGTAAAGAAAAATTCAAACGATTGCTTGTGGCAGGCATGTTTTTGTTGAATATTGCATGAGTGCCGGAATGGGTTTTAGAAGCGCGTAGGATATAGGCTGTAGTGCAGTGAGCAAGGAGTGGAGAGTGGCGGAAAGGCAGCAGATCAAATCCAAAAAGCGTGTGGAGGAGCGCGGTGAGGTGTTCACCAATGAGCGTGAGGTTAACGCCATGTTGGATATGGTTAAACAGGAGACCGAGCGTATTGACAGCCGTTTTCTCGAGCCCGCGTGCGGTGACGGTAATTTCCTTGCAGAGGTACTGCGTCGCAAACTTGATGTGGTTGGCAAACGATACGGCAAAAGCCAGCTGGAGTACGAACGTTATGCTTTCGTGGCGGTGTCATCTGTCTATGGCGTGGACATCATGCAGGATAACGTAGAGGAATGCCGTGAACGCTTATTCCGCGAGATTGATAGGACTTATACCAGTCGTTTCAAGAATGACGCGAAGGAAGAGTTCCGTGCTGTTATTCGCTATGTGCTCTCCGTGAATATCCTTTGTGGCGACGCTCTCACCTTGACTGACACGGTTGGAGATCCCATCGTGTTTCCGGAATGGTCACTTGTATCAGGCAACAAGGTCAAGCGCCGCGATTACACGTTTGCGTCCCTTCTGGACAAGGTCGAGGCCCAGCCAACGTTCGATATGGTGGAAGACTTTGACGTGGACAAGGATGACCCGGACAAGATCGTCCCTACGCCGATATGCGAATATCCGTTGATGAACTATCTGGAGGTGGTCAAGGATGAGTAATGAGCTGCAATTGGGCAACAAGTTGTACAACCCCGACGTGCTCTCTTGTCTGGCGAACCTTTCTAATGACGAGGTGTTTACGCCGCCTCAGCTCGCCAACAAGGTGCTCGACTTATTGCCTGAGGAAATCTGGCATGACAGTTCCATCACATTCCTCGATCCATTCACCAAGACTGGCGTATTCTTGCGCGAGATTACTAAACGACTGCTCAAGGGGCTTGAGGAAGAGATTCCTGACTTGCAGCAACGTATCGACCACATCCTGAACCATCAGGTATGGGGTATTGCCATCACTGAGTTAACGGCTCTGTTGTCGCGCCGAACCCTATACTGCTCGAAGAAGGCGAACGGCAAATACTCCATTGATGACACGTTCGATACGCCAGATGGACACATTCATTATGAGGCCATTGAACACATGTGGGCAGGCGACAAATGCGTGTACTGCGGTGCTAAACGAGACCAGTATGACCGTAGTAGCGGGCTGGAAAGTTACACTTACGAATTCATTCATACCTATCATCCCGAGAGGATCTTTAACATGCAGTTCGACGTTATTGTCGGTAACCCTCCGTATCAGCTCAGCGACGGTGGGTTCGGCAAGAGTGCGGCTCCAATTTATCAGAAGTTCGTCGAACAAGCGCAGAAGATGAATCCGCGGTATATTTCAATGATTATCCCTTCCCGTTGGTTCGGTGGAGGCAAAGGTCTTAATGATTTTCGAGCATCGATGCTTACGGACAAGCGTATTCGTCAGCTTGTTGATTTTGAGAACGCTAACGACTGCTTCCCTGGGGTGGATCTTGCTGGTGGCGTCTGCTATTTTCTCTGGGATCGAGACCATCCAGGACAGTGCGAAGTAAAGAGCGTGGTCAACGGTGATGAATGTACGTCTGTCAGAGATCTTGACGAGTTCAAGATTTTTGTGAGAAACAGTCGTGCGGTTCCCATCGTCAGAAAGGTGCTTGCATTCAAGGAACCGACCATGGACAAGCAAGTTTCAAGCCGTAAGCCCTTTGGATTGGCGACCAACGTTCGACCGCGCCAGAAAGGGGATCTGATCCTTCATTGGCAGAAAGGGGAAGGTAAATTCCCAAGCACTGAGGTCACCAACGGTAGGCAATGGATTAATAAGTACAAGGTGATAGCTGCATATTCAGCTTATGACCATGCTGGCAATCCTGACAAGAATGGCATGCGAAAGGTGTTTACGAAGATACATGTTCTTCTTCCTAAAACCATTTGCACAGAAACTTACTTGGTAATTGGCGCATTCGATTCTGAAGAAGAAGCGTTGAACTTAAAAGCATATATGGAAACGCGTTTTTTTAGATTCTTGGTTTCCCAGTTCATGTTTTCGCAGCACATTACCCGTGAAGCGTATGCTTTTGTCCCCGTTCAGGACTTTACAAAGGAATGGACGGATGCGAAGCTATACAAGAAGTATGGGATTGACGCCGATGAACAAGCGTTCATCGAGAGTGTCATCCGTCCCATGGATGGGGATAAGTGACCATGGTAGATTCATTCTTTCCGCAGCGTCCGACAATATCTCCAAAAATTTATGCCTACACGATTGATGCTCCCACCCATAAGGGACTTCTAAAAATTGGATACACAGGGCGTGATGTACCTACTCGTGTCAAGGAACAGCTCGGCACGTCTCACGTCAATTACAAAATCGTGTTTGAGAAAAGCTCAATGCGCGAAGACGGATCGGCCTTCGATGATCATGCGGTGCATAAGGTATTAGACCGGCGATTCTCTTGTGAGTTTGGCGAATGGTATCGTTGCACTGTCAAGGATGTGGAGAACGCTGTCGAAGCGGTTAGGGATCGACGTGGATCTGTTACCCAGCGTACGCAAAGTTTCGCTATGAGGCCTGAACAGCGGTGTGCAGTGGAAAAAACTCAGGAGTATTTCGCACAGTTCAGAAAAGACAATCCAGGCAAGCCTCCGCGGTTCCTATGGAATGCGAAGATGCGTTTTGGCAAGACATTCACGAGTTACGAGTTGGCCAAGGCCGAAGGATATAAGCGCGTGCTTATCCTTACCTTCAAACCGGCTGTGGCTGATTCATGGCGGGATGATCTCGAAACGCATAAGGATTTCGAGGGCTGGCAGTTCATTTCCCGTGATACCGAGCTTACCTATGAGACGGCCGACAAGAACCGTCCCATAGTATGCTTCGGCTCATTCCAGGATTTTTTGGGCAAGAACGACATAGGCGGCATCAAAGCCAAGAACGAATGGGTACATGAGATCAATTGGGATCTCGTCATCTTCGATGAATACCACTTCGGTGCATGGCGTGATACTGCGCGAGAACTGTTCGAGGCCGAGGACATCAAGGAACGCAACGACAACCTCAGCAGCGTGGCGGAAATCGTCGGTGACAGCTTCGCCCAAGGTGACGATGATTTTCTTCCCATCACCACCAACGGATACCTGTTTTTATCGGGAACTCCGTTCCGAGCGATAGCCAACGGCGAATTCATTGAGGAACAGATCTTCAATTGGACCTATGCCGACGAGCAGCGAGCCAAAGAAAACTGGCAAGGCCCCGGCGAAAACCCATATGCCGCGCTGCCCCGCGTGGTGCTAATGACCTACCAGATGCCCGATCAGATTCGAGAAATTGCCTCGGGCGGCGAGTTCGATGAATTCGACCTGAATGAGTTCTTTGCAGCCGAAGGTACCGGTGATGATGCGAAATTCAAGCATGAGAGTGATGTACAGAAATGGCTTGATCTGATTCGCGGTAATCTGGCAGAGACTTCCATCGATGAGTTGAGAATGGGTGCCCGTAAACCCCCTATGCCTTATTCGGACTCAAGACTGAAGAATATCCTCACCCACACATTCTGGTTTCTTCCATCGGTCGCATCATGCTACGCGATGGCGAACTTACTGGGCAATCGACAGAACGTCTTTTTCCACGAATACCACGTTAATGTGGCTGCCGGCGCAAACGCTGGCATCGGTCTAGACGCGTTGAAACCCGTTCGCCGTTCGATGTCAGATCCCCTAGAATCCAAATCCATCACATTGTCCTGCGGCAAGCTCACCACCGGCGTGACTGTCAAGCCATGGACCGGCATCTTCATGCTACGTAACTTGAAGAGCCCTGAAACCTATTTCCAAGCGGCATTCCGCGTCCAATCACCATGGACTATGACAAACCCTGACGGACAGCACCCGAATCAAGTCGAAATTCTGAAAAAGGAATGCTATATCTTCGACTTCGCCCCGAATCGTGCATTGCGACAGATTGCCGACTACAGCTGCTCGCTCAACCCGGAGGAAGGAAAGTCGCCTGAAGCCAGCGTCGGTGAATTCATTCATTTCCTACCTGTACTTGCCTATGACGGCAGCAGCATGAAACAGGTCAACGCCACTGACGTGCTGGACATCGCCTCCGCAGGTACGTCCGCTACGCTGCTTGCCAAGCGGTGGGAAAGCGCCCTGTTGGTGAACGTGGACAATCTCACCTTAAAGAAGCTGATGAACAACCAGCAGGCCATGGACGCGTTGATGAGTATCGAAGGATTCCGCAGCCTCAACAACGACCTTGAGACCATCATCAACAAGTCCGAGCATGTCAAAGAACTGAAAAAAGATACCAAGGGCAAGCCCACCCGTGCGGAGAAGAAAGAAATCAGAGATGAAGAGAAGGAATACAAAAACCTACGCAAGCAGGTGCAGGAAAAGCTGATCAAGTTCGCCACCCGTATTCCGATCTTCATGTATCTAACCGACTATCGCGAGCAGACGCTTAAGGATGTCATTACCAAGCTTGAGCCGGAACTGTTTAAGAAGGTCACTGGTTTAACGAAGGACGACTTCGAGCTGCTGCTCAGCCTCAACGTGTTTAACGGCGCCCGTATGAACGACGCCGTGTACAAGTTCAAGCGGTACGAGGATGACAGCCTTTCCTATGCAGGAATAGATAAGCATGAAGGCGAAAAGATTGGTGGGTTCGATACGGTTCTCAACCGTCAAGAGTTCGAGGAGATATAAGACATGGCGCCGAATGGTTTAACTTTTATGGAAAAAGAACCTTTTCTGAGGTTATTCAATCGTGGTGGCTATGTCCTAGATTTCAGCACAGAACGTTTCGATGATTTCACCCAGGAAAGCGTGGATATAAGACTCTGTGAAAAATATGGGTCTTCAAAGGGCCGTTCCCTTGAGATTTTTGCGTCTGATGCCTCTGCTGATCAAGTATGGAAACTGTTTGCCGATTTATTAAAGTATTATGAAAACTTTTTCATTGAAGAGTCGGATGGAACTGAATATGAAATCCTGCATCAAAAATGCAGGCAAATTCTGTCATCACGCATTGCTGAAACAAAGAAAAACAAGGATGATGATGACTCTATGTTCTTCAATGTGATTATTCGGGCCAGCGAATTTTTCCCTGTGGAAAGCGATCGAATATTCGAAGAGACAGACTTAGCTATAGCAGCAAGATTCAAGAACCCAGATGGGACACCTAATTTTGAAATGCTGCAAAAGCTTCCTACTATTACATCGCCTGAGTATACTGACAACAGTTCAACGATTGCTCAAATTGGATATCTCGGAGCTGATTTGTCTCAGCGTCTTAGCTCAGTGGTTGCATCTTTCCCCTCAGTAATGCTAAACCGCATACTTGCGCCAACAGGATGGCGTGGTTCGAGAACTCGTTGGATGGTCTTCAAAGGAGACCCCTATAGGATGCTCGGTGATTTGAGAAGTAACTATAATCCTGTGCAAAGTGAAGCAGTACTTAAATTTCCGTCTGTTCCTATTAAGGATAATCGAATTGCAGTAATGATGCCTTTTAATCCTGCATATCTAAATCCCTTGGAAGATCCTGTTTATAGGGCGATATGGAATGCGGCAGATCAACTCGGATATGAATGTAGACGTGTGGATGAGATTAAAACTCCTACAGATATCACTCAGGATATTCTTAGACTCATAGAAAGTTCCAGGGTTGTTATCGCTGATTTGAGTGGAGCTAATCCCAATGTATATTATGAAATGGGACTGGCTCACGCTAGAGGTAGAATTGTGATTCCGATTTCGAACAGCAAGGAAAGACTTCCGTTCGACAACAGGCAAATTCGCACTATTTTCTTCCACGATGACGATGAATATAGTTTACAGGGACTTACGAAGAGCATAATAGCCACTTTAGAAAAACTATAAAAACACCGGTGACTATAGGTATTTTTTGAAGCTGATTGGAGAATTGTCAGATATTCAGTCTTTGAAAACTTCATCAGTTTCTTGCTAATCTGCTCACTGATTAACTCTACTCAAGAAAGCAGGTAGTGCCCGAAAGGTTGAGCATGGCCTTCCATGGCCTATGTCGGGCACTACCAAAGTTGATCAAAATGGTCCGCAGGGCGATTCGGCGGCGGTCCCTTTCGGGTTATTTTCCTATTTAATAAAAACGGATACAGGTAAGAGAATCTGCGAAGACTAAGCCTTTCTCCGTATAGCTCTTCCCAAAGGTCACCCTCCCAGACCGTGACCGTGCCTGTATCGAGCGGTGCGTCCTTCCCGATAATTCCTGACATTTTGATTTCAGTCGGTTTGATACATGTAAACCATTTTCCATAATTGAATGGGATGGTGACCGAATCGATGACATGATCAGCGTTTCTTTCCCTAGCTATCAATGTGATTTGACTAGGAATGGAATCCATCGTGCTGATGGAAGTGTCGATTCGCATAGTGATGTCGAGATTCGAGTGACCTACGTAGTTCACTAACTGGAAAAGCGTTTCTGAATCGTCATGGGTCCAATGGTTGTATGCTCTTGAAAATGATTGATCGTAATAGCAGCGGGAGAAGAGTGAATCTTGGGTGTTCTTTTCGAGCTGTGAGTAAAAACTAAGCGTTGCTTCTTTCCTCATGTATTCGAGCAACGTATGGCTCAGGCATTCAAGGAATTGCGAAACATTGTCAAGTGTAAGGGAGTCATCTGTGTTTGCCTGATAGTGGCTGTACAAGGTTTTGAAAGCTTCTTCGTATTGTTCGGTTGGAAAGATGGATTCGGTATATTCTCGATGCAACCTAAGTATCCGAAATCCGGCAAGGCGCGTCACGTTCCGGTTGCGGATAAGGCCAAGCCGATAGTTCTGGAACATCTGGAAGGCAAGGATCCTGATGACCTGGTGTTCACCACGCGAAGCGGTGCAAAGCTGAACAAGGGAAACGTAAAGCGGATACGCATTGGAAGGAACTGTCCCAAGGGCGTAGGCTGCACGACTTGCGACACACTGCGGCAACGGAATGGCTCAGACATGGCATTGACGTGCTGACGGTGAAGGAGTGGCTTGGTCATTCGAGTTTGGCCGTGACGCAAAGATATGTCCATTATCTCGGCACGGATGCCGATATTGCCGCCATCAAAAAGCTGAATTGGTGAAAGATAACCGTTGTTGCCATGACAAAAGCCATGACAATTCTCGAATAACAAGAGTTAAGAAAGGAGCCTGAAAGTAGTACAGAGCTCCAAAAACGGCATGACTGGAACGAAAGCATACACTGTGGGCGATGAGGGACTCGAACCCCCGACATCCACCGTGTAAAGGTGGCGCTCTAACCAACTGAGCTAATCGCCCGCAACGCTCTACTGTACCGTATGGTGCGTCGTGCATCGCGTGTCGGGCGAGTCGCGCGAGCCCCGCAGGTATGTTCCGACGTGTTTCGCGTGTTGTTTCCGCGACATTTTGCATGAAATCGCATGGGCGTCGAATCAATCACGTAAAGTGATGACGTTGAATACTGTCTGTAGGAGGTCGATAGCCAATGGCGCAGGAACCTGAAGCCGGTAGGAACGCATCTGGAGTCGCTCGCACCGGAAAGCGCAAGTGGGGGTATGACCCTGCGCAGGTGGACGCTTTTTTGGAGCGTGCGCACATGCTGTATGAGAGCGAAGGCGTTCAGCTGACCCAGCATGACATTCAGAATGTCTCGTTCGATCTGGTGAAGGGCGGCTATGTGATTGCCCAGGTCGACGCGGCTCTGGCCCGTCTGGAACGTGCCGTAGTCGACAAGCAGACCACGTGGGAGATCTCTCAGCATGGCCGGGTGGCCTGGAAGGCCCAGACCGAGGCGCTGTACCGTCAGCTCGACGAACATGCCAAGCGTGCGGCCGGCGAACGTTTCAAATCGGGGGAGCCGAAGACGCCGTCCTACGACCGCAAGCAGGTCGACCGCATCATCGACCAGAGCATGGCGAAAGCCGCTTCCGAACTTGACATCGAAAAGATCTCCCGTGAGGATGCCAAGCATCTCGTCGATCTGAATTCGACGTCCGTCGCCAACGTGATCTTCACGCAACGCAAGGGCAAGCGGGGTTATGACGAACGTCAGGTGGACTATTACCTGAGTTCATGCGTGCAGCTGCTGACCCGTCTGGAGTCATACGCCCGCGTGGCCGATTTCGTGGGCGAGCCCACTGAGACCTTGCAGCAGACGTCGGCCTCCTCCGATGCCAAAGAGACCCAGTTGATCGCTCCGCTGTTCGCCAAGCCTGCGATGACGACGGAACATGACGACGAAACGGCTTCGAAGCCGGGCGAGTCGTTCGATGCGCTTAACAAGGCCGAACGTGAGATTTTCGCGGCCCCGGCCGTCTCTCCCGTCAGCACGCCGGAGGCGGAGACATCGGCGACGCTCCCGCCATCCGTGCCTCCGGTATTCCAACCGTCCGTCACTCGCGCCTCCGTGGAAAACAAGGCCGAGGAAGACGCGAACGCTGAAGCTCCCGTTTCTGATATGCCGCCGAGCTTCGCTCCTGCGGCCCCGGCCTACAAACCGGCTGAGCCCGCTGCCGATTCCTCGCTGGCCGCTTTGGCCCATATGGCTGAATCGACCGACGAGCCGTCCCCGGCCGAAACCTCGTCTGCGCCGTATGTTCCGGATCTGTCCGTCCCAAGCGTGCCACAGGTCAATACCGACGCTCTCGACCTGAGCTCCATGACCTCGTTGTTGGCCGCCCAGCATACGCCGGTTCCTCCGTCCATTGACATTTCGAGCGCTTCCGCACCTTCGGCGGCACCGGCTGAACCCGCCGGAACCGCCACGAAGCCTGAGGCCCCTACTGTGGAGGATGCGGGGATGGCGTGA
>OBUW01000202.1_pt1 | contig 42878 bp, 19 predicted proteins | sample 1475761 | NCBI WGS metagenome assembly OBUW01 (sample SAMEA2579908, study PRJEB22360) | human gut metagenome | biome: human gut; feature: human-associated habitat; material: faeces | place: Denmark | collected 2008/2010
GAGAAAACATTGGTGCTCCCCCTTGGGTTGTGCCCCCTGCCGTTATGGCCGATATGTTTAATAATCGTTATAGAGGTACGGCAATTGCCATTTTCTCCATGTTATTGTTTGGTGGACCTATGCTTGCACCAATTTTGGGAGCATTCACTGTGAAAAATAGTGCTTTGGGTTGGAGATGGACTTCATATTTCTGTGGGATTATTGGTTCCTTGGCATTATTTATGAATACATTCTTATTACAAGAAACTCATCATCCATTGATTTTAACACGTAGAGCTGAAGAATTAAGAAGAAGAACAGGTAATTGGGGGATTTATGCTCCACATGAAGAATTGAAATTAAGTATGAAAGAAATTGTTGAAAATAATATTGCTCGTCCACTTAAAATGCTTTTCACCGAACCAATTTTGTTTTTGGTCAGTCTTTATAATGCTTTTATTTATGGTATGCTTTATTTGTTTTTAACTGCTATTCCATTGATTTTCTTGGGTGAATATCATTTTGTTCAAGGTGTAGCTGAATTACCATATTTAGCCATGTTGATTGGGATTTTGATTGGTGGTGGTATGATTATGTTGTTTGAAAAAAGATACATTAAAGCCATGGAAGATAATGGTGGTAAAATCATCCCCGAAAAAAGATTAGAACCCATGATGGTTGGTGGATTCACATTTGTTATTGGTATTTTCTGGCTTGGTTGGACTGGTAATTACCCACAACATGTCCATTGGATAGTCCCCGTCATTGGTGCTGCATTTGTTGGTAATGGGTTAATGTTGATTTTCTTACCATGTTTCAATTATATTATTGATTGCTACTTGTTATATGCAGCCACTGCCTTGGCTGGTAACACATTTATTAGATCTGCATTTGGGGCTGTTTTCCCACTTTTTGCCAGACAAATGTTTACCAATTTAACAATTAAATGGGCAAGTACACTTTTAGGGTGTATTGGTATTTTACTTTTGCCAATGCCATTTGTTTTCTATTATTATGGTAAATCACTTCGTCATAAATCCAAATTTGCCTTTGTTTTGGAATAAAGAGGCTAAATACCCATTTGTTTATTATTTTTTGGGGAAACAAATGTAATTAATACCCTCCTTAAAAAGAAAGATGAAAAAAATTTAAAAACGAACTACAAGCATATATATATTTATAATATAGAACAATTACTTAATTTTTAATAATATAGACACTTATTTTTTTTTTGCATTAACCAGAAGTTATTCTTCATTTTTCATCATGGCCCAATGTATTTACATGATTTGCAGACAAACAATGCATGTTCGGATATAACTTTTTCTGTTCTTCCTTTTATACGATGTGTTAGATAACGCCGGCTAATTCCTACACAACTTTGCTTCTCTTATTTAGATCAATAGAGTGTACTAATCAAATGAACAAATACAAACCTACATAGTCAAACAAAATGCAAAACAATGACACCATATTGAATGGGAATAGCACATAAACAACAACCACACTATTTGTTGATACATTGCACATGCATCACAGACAACTGATAACTGCTCATATATAATTTGTGCCGTACATGTACGAGGGGAGTGAATATATTGTAACAATGATCTTCAATCATAGATATAGATACTTTGTGTGTGGTGTTGTTTTGAATTTGAACAATTCGTTTACATTATAAAAAAAAAAAAAAAAACATGAACTTTAATTTGTCGTCATTGTTTGATCACAAATGTAAAGGGAACAACAACAACAACGCTTATGGATTTAACTATAATTGTGGCTTTGATACTTTATGTATAAGAATACTGATATTGACTTTTCAACGAAACTTATTTGATAGAAAATGTTGCTCATGGACAGAGAAACTACCAAATGATCAATTGCCAAGAGTTGCATTCTAAAACTATTTTTTAAAGCTACAAATTCTATACTTCGATCAAGTCATCACATAACCAGGTTTAACTTTTTTAGCATACCCTTGGTTTCGAGGAAATGGCCACAATATCATTAGTAAAATAAGAGGTACAAATATTGTCACTTTATAGAAGAGCTTATTTTTCCAAAAACAAGGTACAACGGAACTTCAAATCAAACCACACTCACAATCACCAACATCAACATCAACAGCACATGCAGATGATAATAATACAATGAATAAACAATTTCAACACACATATTCCAAATTGACTCATTGGTAACACTGTTTTTGTTTGTGATTGTCATGTTGAAATAAAAACATGGAAAAAAACGTTTTTTTTAGACCCATGGAAAGTGTAAATGTTGCAAAAAAAAAAAAAAAAGAAAAACCCAAGAAGTTTAAAATAAATAATACAGAGTTCCAGAAAATAAGGGAAAACAACAATAGACTCCCCTTGTTTTAGACTTTTTTGTTTCAGTTAATCTTATTTTAACAAAATGATTATTTAAGTAAAACCCGCCTTGATATGTTTGAAAAGAGTTCTATATACGTTGGTAGAAGGTAATTAAAACAACAAACAACCTAACATACTTGCATGGTATAATTTACTAAGCCCTGTTGAAATCGTTATTGATTACAATTTTCAGATGCAAAATTATATAAGTAATAACAAACAATACCTAATTTGTCTTTACTTGAATAAAGGTATACTTTGGAAGCAATATATCTATGGTAATATGATTTGTTTAAATGATGAGAAGTAATTATACCAAATCACAAACTTGAAAAGTCCTTGTTGAGAATCGAAACAACCTAAGAAAAACAAAAACATCGTAAAATCCGTTACTATTATGTTGGACCATCTCAATGTGAATCGTTGAATTGATCTTATTTTCGTAAACAACGTAGCACTTACTGTGGCCAACAACCAAAACAGAATTATACTTTTCATCAAAAACTATATAACAATATCTGAAAAAAAGAGTTAGTTCTTCCTCCTTTAACACTATCAACAATAGTATGTATATGCGTTATTTTTTCGTGTCAATTCGTTTTTTTTTTTTAAAGTTGAATACCAATCAGTTGTACAGTCAAAACAGAATAAAACGTTGTTCATTGTTGTTGCTGTTGTTGTTGTTGTTGTTATTCTTCTGTTAACTTGATACACGTTGAAAGAAATATCACATTCAAATGCTCCATACACACACGTTTTACATCTTTTAATTTTATTTATAACAAATGACAATTAATATGACATGGCATTAATATTGGAAGGAGAAGAAATTAACTCCGAAGATAATATTAGTTGCAAATTTTTTTTTTGCAATAACTCCGAGCAACTCAACGATCTTCTTGTTTTGTTTTGTTTCTTTTTTTTCTTGGTTGTTTCTTTACTCCACACTCCAGTTGTTAGTTAGTCAGTTAAACAACTACTACTAGTAGTAATCTTTCCTTTCCCCTCGCATTTCTCCAATCTCCGCATACATTTAGATGAAATCATCACCACGTGAAATTTTTTTTTTTTTTTCAATTTATCAATATAATTATCAACTAGTCAACAGTCAACTATTATAACTCAATTGAAAGTGGAGGAGAAAGAACATAAAAAAACCATGTCTTCATATATATTTTATCACTATTGTTTTCATTATTATTATTGTAATGAGAATAAACTATTCAAACTTTATTAAACACAGTTTTGAATCAACGTCTCCCCACCAACCTCCTTCTATCCTTTTTCCTAAAAGTATATTCATTCATATCATTCACTACTACTAGCTGTCAACTATTTAAATCAAATTGAATTTCTTCAAATTATTTTAAATCAAGAAAGAATTTTATTCATTCATATCTCTCATTTCTTTTTATTTCATATAAAACATCCTTACATTGAATAATTTCTACCCCCACTCCCACTCCCCTAAATTATTAAATGTTAATTTTATTACCTATTGCTGTTATAGCAGCCAGCATTTATTATATTGCTGAATATTGGAAAAGAGAATCAATAAAACGTAAATATGATTGTCAACCAGTGAAACAAGCACCATTAGTTACTTGGTATGATATATTTGGGATTAAAGCCCTTGTTGATAATAGTAATCTAACCAAAAGTGGATATTTTTATCAAGATATTCAACGGAAACTTGATAATCTTGATACAACAACAATGAAAACTACTGCTTTAGGGAAAAATCAAATCATTACTATTGAACCAGAAAATTTCCGGACCATGTGTAGTAGTGCTGATTTGAATAATTGGACCATTGGTACTAGACCAATTGCTTTAAAACCATTATTAGGTAATGGGATTTTTTCAAGTGAAGGAGAAAGTTGGAAACATAGTCGAATTATGTTGAGACCAATTTTTGCTAAAGAACATATTAAACAAATCACGGCTATGGAATCATATATTCAACTGTTAATTAAAGTGATTAAACTTCAACAACAAGGAGAAGGAGAATTTGATTTACAACATTTATTCCATTGTTTTACTATTGATTATGCTACAGATTTTTTATTTGGAGAAAGTTGTGATTGTTTAAAACTGATTCTTGGTGAAACATCAATTTCCACCATGAGTGAAGAAGAAAAATCAAAATTTGCACCTAATTTTGATGTTATGCAATATCATATGACGAAAAGATTAGTATTTGGTTATTTTTCCTTTTTGGTGAATCCACCAGAATTTAAAAATGCGGTCAAACATTTACATGAATTTGTATTCCATTTTGTTGATCGAGCAATTAATTTCACTGATGAAGAATTAAATGATCCAAGTAAAAATTATGTTTTCCTTTATCAATTGGCTAAACAAACAAAAGATCGTAAAGTGATTTTAGATGAATTATTAAGTGTGTTATTAGCCGGTAGAAATACTACTGCTAGTTTATTATCATTTATGTTTTTCGAATTGGCTCAAAATAAACCCGTATGGAATAAATTGAAAAAAGAAATCACTGAACATTTCCCTGATGTTGAATCAATCACTTTTGAAACCATTCATAATTGTGAATATTTACGTTGGTGTATTCATGAATCTTTAAGAATTAATCCTCCAGTACCCATTAATACTAGAACTGCTAATAGAGATACCGTGCTACCAAAAGGTGGTGGAAAGGGAAATAATTATCCAATTTTTGTTAGAAAAGGTGAACAAGTTATTTTCCCATTATTTTCAAGTAATCGTCAAGAAAGATTTTTCGGACCTGAACCAGAAAAATATATTCCTGAAAGATGGGCTAATTTACCTAGAAATGGTGGAGTTGCCTTTGGACCATTTGGAACTGGACCAAGATTATGTTTAGGTCAACAACTTGCTTTAGTTGAAGCAAGTTATGTTACTATTAGACTTTTACAAACTTTTTCTCAATTGGATTCAAACCATACAGAATGTAGAAGACTGGTTGGTGCTACCATGAGATTAATGGATGGATGTCAAGTCACTTTAAAGTGATGAATAAAGGTTTAATAAGTTAATTGCTCCTACAACTATTATTAGTATACTTTTTTATTTCTTCTTATTTTTTTTTTTTTGATAATTTTGTCTTCCTTTTTTTTATTAGATTTATTATAGCTTTTATATACATGTTTTTTTTTTGTCTCTTATTTATATTCAAGGAGGTGTAGCCGGTTATTTTAAATTAGTTTGTGACAAGGCTTAAGCTAAGAATTGGCTTAATTGAGGCTTTTGATATTGTTATCAAAGTAGTTATTATCAGTGGGTATGAAAAAAAGATTTACACTTTCCCCTTTTTTGACAGTACTATTTTATTTTTTTGTCATTTTAGATTGTGCGTTGATATTTAATTTAGTATTTGAAATAGTCTCCATTGAAAAGTTCTCTCTCTCTGTGTTGTTTTGCAGTTATTTAATGGTTGAAGCTTAGATTTATTATAGGAAACAGGATTATAATTGAGAGTTGTTGACATCGGTTAGACTTATCAATCATTTCAAAACGATTTGTTAATTGCATTATCAATGTTGTCATAATACATAGATAACACAAACAGTTACACCAAAAAACAAAGGGGTTCAGGGGTGAAACCAAAAATGTGACACTTTTTTTTAAAAAAAAAACATAAAATAAAAAGCTTGTTTGAATTCATTATTGTGTTTGATAATTTAACCAATCTTGATTTGTCTACATGAGTTACTAGTGGAATATTTTTAGAATGGTTTGTAACATTATTACTCAGTAAAGTAATGAAACAATGCCAGCAACTTTTGCGGTTCCCTTTTAAGTGTTTCAGGTTCCTCTTTCGAATATTACGTTTATTTCCTTCTCTTCCTCCTCTTCATAGATTGTCGTTTGTGGTTTCTTTTTTATTTGGTGAAAGTTAAAGTTAGAGTTAAACGAAATTTTTGTTTCTTACCCCTACTACAAAATTATTGTGATTATAATGTTAGACGTTAATGAGAAATGTCATTATGCGTTATTGGTTTTTTTTTGTCGTTTACTTTACTTTACTTTATTTTATTTTATGTGCTGCACGTCTAAACCAGAATAAATCAAAAAAGTAATATTAACAGGTTGATTGTTTAATAGTTTCCAACAATAGGAATTCACCCACTAGCTTACATATGATAATCAGCTGACTGACTGACTGACTGACAGGGTACTTGATATAATAAAGAAACGGGAATTGACTGATTGATGGGCTTTGAATTAGATATTGTTGCTAAACAAACTCCAAGTCGATTTGGTGTGTTGCCAAATAATAATGATCAGATATTGAAAATCTACAAGATTACGTTACTAATCAATTAATCAATTACCAAGAATTTTGTTTAATCGATAACGCAAATATCTCCCCCCTCCACCAGCTACCATTCACTAATTGATTGATTGATTCTGTTGCAAAAAAAAAATAATTATCTTCTTATATTATTGCTTAATTTATTAGTCTATACATACACAAGACTTAGCTATTACCAGCACAGGCAAGCGAGAAATAAACTGTCATTTTTGAAACATTTACACGATTGCAGAAATCATTGGGGTGAAAAAATTTATTAGGGTTAAAATACACGTCAATTTACATATTGAAATTGTTTGACTGGTTAGATTTTGATTTAATGTTGATTTTTTGATTTTAAATTACACATGTATTGATTTAACATTCCAGTTTCAATTTCAATTCCATTTCATTCAACTTACTAAAAATATACACAAAATAAAAGGGAAAAAGAGAACAACTTCCTATCAAATATATATGCTGTTACATGCTAGACGATTTTATTTTTTCAAATCAAGAAACCATTTATCAAGTTGTATAATGGCGTTGTTGTTGTTGAAGAGTTCAACGATTGTTTTAAATTTGGAAAGATTTTAGACGATAATTAATCGCTTTTTTTAATTCTTTCTGTTCTGTTCTGCTTCTTTATCTTTTTTTTTTTGGTTTTGTCACACTTTGTTTTTATTGTCTTTGTTTCGTTTTTGCTCTTTAGTTATGTCCGCCTTCCATTCCAGTTTTCTCGTCCTCGTCCTTCCCCTCCCCTCCTCATTATTATTCCCAATTGGTTACAATTCCACAATAACGAAATTGATAACCAGATGTGTATATACTCTACAGAGACATTATTTAAAAGAGATAGAGAATAGCTAAGAGGATTGGTCCTAATATGAGCATGAGTATTCGTTGTTGTTTTTACTAGTGGTGGATAAAAATAACAATGAATCAAGCATTTCTTATTATTATTTCTTAGTTCTTATTGTTTTAACATTGACAATGAACATTCCTTTTCTTCCATTTGTTTCTGTATGTAAATTTTTGTCATAATTTTGTATTATCTTTTTTGTTGATTGTTATTTTAAAAATAGTTTAGACGTACAGCACTTGAAAAAGCAATAACAGACTATACCATTGCACAATAGATGGATATTAAGACATACACAAAATGGGAACAAATTATTTTTAAAAAAAAATAGGTATGAACGACAGCAACAACAACAAGAAGTAGTAGAAGAAGACTAAGTAGAAGGTAGTTGGTTGTTGTATTTTTTCTTGTTGTTGTTTGTTAATATTTATTATATATTAGTGTTATTATGTATTATGTATATTATGTATATTTCATTCTCGTTACTTTTTAATTTTCAACAACTTTTTTTTTTTGATTTTTGATTTTTTTTTTTTTGGCGACCCGTCTCTCTTACTCTTAATTAAATTTTCTTTCTAAAATTTTAAATCTTAAAATTCTTCCTGGGTTTTTTTAAAAATTTCTTACAACCTGTTCATTCATTTCATTTCATTTTAGTTCAGTTCAGTTCACTTCAATTCAGTTCACTTTATTGATTCATTCATTTAATTGTTTCTTTCTTTCTTTCCTTCCGTCTTTGTTCTTTATAAATCTATTGGGATCTTACAAACATCATATCCATTTTTTTATATTTTTGATTTTTGATTTTTATTATTAATACCTAACAAATATATCAAACTAATATTTTAATCAACCATCATGAGAAAGATTTGGAATAGAAAAGATAAAGATAAACGAAAGAGTGTTTCTCACGATACTAATTCACCAAATATATATTCAAATCATCACTTTGATTCTAATGAACACTTGCCTACACAATCACACCAACAAGGATCGGATCAATATTCTGACCACAATCAGAATCATAATCACAATCACCACCGCAACCACCAACACCAACATCACCACCTTGTCCACACTGAGTCACACGAGGATACAACCAGTTTTGATTATGAAGATATGGCATCCATACACGAACAACCATATTCGTTATCAGATAAACAATCCACAACTAATACATCTACCTTATCATCAACTACTGCTGCTTCTACTTTGGCAACACTGAATAATACTCAACCACATACATATACATCCACATCTACATCTATTAGAGGAGTAGGAGCTACAGGAAATAGTGGTAGTGGTGGTGGTGGTGGCGGTACAACAAAAAAACTCAATTCCCCCCAATTCCAATCGCCAGTTGCACCTAATGTGAAATTGAATTCCTTGATTAAACATGATCATGATACAACTGTTGGAAAACATTCGTGGGTGAATGGTGTTTTCAATGGGACTGAAATCAATGAAAATAATTTGAAATTGTACCGTGCCGAGTTAAAAGGATCACATTTATATCTTTACAAGGCACCAACAAATTTGAATGTCAAGAAGTTTCGATTACAAGAACCTCCTATACCCAAAGAAGTTGAAGCAATGATGAAGAATAATAATGACAGTAGCAGCAGTATCCATAATTTCAATAATAGTTCCACTTCATTAGCTAACAGTAATAGCATTAATGAAAATGTCGTTGCTGATCCTCCTCAACATAATAATGACAATGCAACAATTGAAACTAATGCTTCAACTCTAATTGATACCAAACCATTAGATGTTTCACAAATCAGTAGCCCCATTGTTCAAAATACCCCAACAGCACATCCACCTCCATTGGGGATGCGGAAAAATTCCACCATTGAAACCACAACAATTCCAGTCAATAGAAATGTATTTCATACACCTTATTCTAGTAGTATCCCCAACACACCAGTAACTGCTCCACCTACATTACCCATTACTTCTTCTATAGATATATCAGAGCACAACATTACATATTACAAAGTTGAGGTGCCACATCCAGACTTATTATATGATTTTGATACACATCGATTTTCAGCTCCATTTTTCAAAGATGGGAAAAATTCATTAGAAGCCATTTTCCACTTTTTATTGTTCAATCAAGATCCTTTGGATACCCGTACCATCAACACCATAGTTGATGTTTTGCCTGTTTTACCAGATTTTGGGAAAATCATGAAATTTTTCTCTCTTTACGTGCACACTATATTTGAGAAGAAATTTGAGGGCATGACAAACTTGGAATTGGTTGTCTCCAGAATTTTACAGGTGTTGCAGAATTTGGAAGAACATTTTGATGGATTTTTATTAAAATCTGACATTGCCCCCTATATTTTGAAAGTATTGGAAATGATCAATCATTACAACATTGAAGATATCACTATTTTCAAAAACAAAATGCTTCAAAAGCAACAAGTGTTGATAGATTTACTCAATAATGATAATTTACCACTTAATGTTCAACCATTCCAAGATTTGAATTCCACTGTGTTTATGAAAGAAATTAATTTGATTGATTTTGCTTATACCATTAGTGAAATTGATTTAAAGTTTTTTAGTAACTGGAACTCTAATATTGACAAATCCTTATTGCTATATTCTTCAATTAGCGATGACACTAATCGAGATTTTTTCTATAAAAAGAACCCTTTAATATTCAATAATGATTATCACATTCATTATTTGTCAAGATTGTTGGTAAATCATTTGTTTGTGGAAAATTCGAGTATGAACATGAGTTCAGCCAATTTGGAAAACAAAGCCAGATTATTGGAAAAATGGATTGATCTAGGATGCTTATTAGATAAATCAGGTAACATGTCATCCTGGTTGGGTATATCATCTGTTATATTATCACAGCCGGTTTTGAGATTAACCAAAATCTGGTCGTTAGTGGCACCAGATTATATTAGATTGTTGAAAAGCGATTGGTCACCTGTCTTGTTTGAGTTGGATAGAAGGTACTTGGTTAATGAGTCTACTATTGATCATGGGAAGTCAACCCATCTAGGAGGTAACGAAGAATCCAGAGATTTGAGCACTAAAGACTCCTATCATATCATGGCACCAAGAGGTTTAGGGAAAATTTATCCTAAGGAAAGAGTGATTCCTTTCTTTGGAGATTTAGTAATCAACAACAGTGGGAACACTACCGATAAGAGTGTTGATATTTATGAACTTGAATCGATATGGAAACGAGTAAATTATTCCTTTGATAGATGGAATGACTATTTGACCAACTTGACCAATTATGATGAAATTATCAAGTACAATGACGATGTTTTACGTCGATATGATTCTATGGGATTTATATTTTCTAATGAGAGCTTAAACCAAGTATTGTTTTTGGGTGCCAATAATAGTGACGAAAGGCAACTTGAAAATCCACCATCACCAATAAAACGTCGAGAAGTGAACAATGATATAAAGAATAAGCTTTTGCGCTTGATTGAATTAAATTGTGATTCGATAAATATGGAGAAAATCATGAAATTATCCATAAACTTGGAACCAGAACTTCCTGAAGCATATTTGGATGCAACCACTTCCATTTCCGTTGCCCCTTCAACACTGCAAGAATCAACATTATTGAAAAGCAATATTAATAGATCTAATTTGTCTGTCAATTCAATTGATTCATCAGGTTCTCTGAATGAGACTCCATTGAGTGAATCTAACCCTGCTTCTCGAATTCCTAGTTTTAATAACAAATTTTTCAAAATTGATTTGGGCAAATATGATGAGTTGATGAAATCAGGTGATAAAAAGGACTCACCACCATTAGATCCATCTGTGAACAAACACAATTTTGTTATTGACAATGAATTGACGTTTAGAATTGATGATTTTATATCTGAATTAGATAATAGCTCTACTAGTTCTGTTACTGGTGGTGGTGCTGTTGGAGCCGGTGGTGGATATGACGATTTTGCCGGAGGGGATGACGATGATGATGTTCCAGGATTGGGTATTGATGTTGATGATATTTTGAATTCTGATAAATTCACAAACTTTCTGATGTCACCAAAAGCTAATAATTCCAAATCTAATAAAAGGAAATTAAGCATGGATGGAAGTATGAAAAAAATTTACAAATTCATCCCTAAATATGCTACCGTTGACAGGTTGATTGACTTGTTGTTGCTTGATTCCAAATATTTCCACCGTGATGTCCACCTTGATTTAACTGAATATAGATTTGTTTTTTTATTAAACTACAATTCATTTATGACAACAAAGGAATTATTAGATAAATTAGCTCACAGGTTTATAAATTCAGGAAACGCGGTGATATCGGTTATGAAAAAGAATTATTTACTCAAAAAATTGAATCATGAATCGGACAAGACGAAAATGGAACCAAATTTTAACCAAGGAAACCCACAATTGGCTATGAATTTCCCAAACTGGAATTTGGATACTGCAGTAGATTTGAATGAGTTGGGAGATGTTGACTATGAATTGTTACTCAAGATCCAGATCAATATATTAAAAGTGTTGATTGTTTTGATAAATAATTTTTACTCCAATTTTTCTTTGGATTTGGCCAACAAGAACATATTAATCAAATTACTCAAATTGTTCAGTAATGAAATTTTACAGTGGTACAATTCAAACAAAATCGATAATACTTTGGAGAAATCATTTGAGAGTTTGGTAACTTATTATAAAAAATTGAAGAAATTGTTTGTGAAAAAAACTTATCGACCAGTTGAAGTGCTGAAATTTGATGAATATTTGATTTCAGAATTTAGATTCAACAATTCACTTCACGAAGTGCCCATGAATAGAAATTTGCCAAGTCATAGAAATGTTCATAAAATTGAAAAGTTTTTGTATAAATTCAACAAATTATTAGCTGTGTTTTACAAGGGAATAAAAACTGAAGATTGGGTTAGGGTATACAAGATTTTGGAAAACTCATTTGAAAAGAATGCCTTGTTAGATTTCAGTTTACAAAAACCTACAGTACTGGATGATCAATTAATAATTTCCAATATATTCAATTTTTTTGAATCTTTAGTCATTCCAGATGAACGTCAATTGTTGTTGAAAAAATTCCCACTTGTTTTCCGTAAATTGTTCAAAGTGTACTTTAAATTCAAAAGTTATTTGTTGGTGCAATTGACTGATTTGAACATAACCACTGATGAAAGATTAGATAGAATGAAAACATTATTGATAATGGCTAAAGTATCGAAATTAAAAATGAGTGATAATCAATTTATTTTTGAAGGTAGTGGTAATATTCCATCATGTATTGAGACAGCAATTATTAATGTGATTTATTCCCCCGAGAGTCGTAAATTTTCGAATTTATGGGTAAGGGCAGCTCAAACATTAACCCATCGTGAAGGGAATTTTGATAGCGTTGAACTGTTATTGCCACCAAATATCACTATCAATGATTTACAATCGACTGAACCATTATTGCCATGTTTTGGATGGATCATTGAGAATTTGATTGAAACTGATAAATGTCCTTCCTATTTTAAAAATCAAATCAATTTTAACAAGAGATATTTGATTTATAAGTTGATTAGGGAATTAAGTGTGGAAGATTTTGAAGGTGAATCGGGTTCTAATGATTTCACTTTTAATGAATCTCGTGAGTTTGACTTTTTATTGAAATTGGATGAATCATTAGTGAATCAACAAAATCTTAGAGAATTTTCTCCTGTTGACAAAGCTGAAATTTTCCAAAGAATTATGAAAGATCAACATCAAATTTTAGTTGTTGATAATCAAAAGAAACATATTAGAGATTCTAAAAGACTCATTAAGGGTACAAACAATTTATCTATTCGTTCTGCCACCAATAGCAGTTTCAGCAATGTTCATAGTGGAATCAGTGCCAGCACTAGCAACACTACCACTGCTGCCAGCAATACCAATAACAATAACAACAACTTCAACAACAACAACAATAATAATGCATTAAGTGGAATGCACAATTTGACGAGAAAAACCTCAAATACATCTTTGAAACGTCAATCATTATCATACAAATCAAGCTCATCATCTAGATTCAAAATAAGTGGATTATTTACCAAATCAAGACCATTTTCATTAACTGGAAACACATCCACTCCAGAAAGAGTTGTTAATATTGAAGAATTACCAAATCCAGAAGATTCGATCGAACCAAAGCAAAAACCAGTTGTTGTGATACCTTTAAAAAACAGAAAGATTTTCCCTGTATACCTTATGCCATTGTGTTTCAAAATTGATTCTGAAACAACTAATGATCATTATTTTTTCCAAGCTGCAAATGACACTGACTTGAATGAATGGTTAATTAAATTAAATTACGCTAATAGACATTGGTTTTATTCACGTATTCTTAACAACAAAACTACAAACAATAATCTTGTCTTTGGCGTTCCAATTAGTTTTATTTGTGTTAGAGAATTATCTGTTGTTCCGAAATTTTTGGAAGCCATATTCCAAGAAATTGAATCCGAAGGAATCAAAGATGTTGGTATTTATCGTATCAGTTCTTCCATTAGTGAGTTGACTAGTATTAAACAAACGATTGATAGAACAGGTACTATCAATTTCAATGATCGGGGATATGATACTCATGCTTTGACCAGTATTGTCAAATCCTATTTCCGTGAATTACCAGATTCATTAATAACTGATGATGCTATTAGTCAATTTTATGAATTGAAGTTGGAACAAGAAAATAAAAACCAAACCCCAGATCGTGATGCATTTGATTTGAATGCTTATCAAAAAATTTTACATTCATTACCAGTGGTCAATTTCAACACTTTAAAAATTTTGGTAAAGCATTTGAATAAAATCAGTGAACATAAAGAAGTTAATAAAATGACACCATCAAATATTGCTACGGTGATAGGGCCAGCATTAACAGAATCTAGTAATTTGGATATTTTAATTAATAATTTTGGGTTTATGAATTTGGTTTTAGAAAAATTGATTAATAATTATCATGAAGTATTTGATGATAGAGAAGATGAAAAGAAAGACATTGAATCGGATTTAAATCACGCGCAGGGACAAAATTCAGAAACCGAGATTGAAAGTCAACAACAAGAGCAACAGCAAAATCATCAATATGAACAAGAACCTGAACATGAACATCATATTCAAATTCAAGTCAAACCAGAATGTGAACCCCAACGTGAACCTCAACGTGAACAAGAACGCGAACACGAACGTCAACAAGAACGCGAACACGAACTTGAACGTGAACAAGAGAACAAACACGAACAAAAACAAAAACAAGAGTATGACTTTGGTATTAAGCATCAGCATGAACATGTTGATGTAAAGGTGGATCTGAAATTGGGAGAAAGACAATATCAACAACAACAACAGCTGGGACTTGGACAAGATAACAATAACACCCCACGCAAGAACAATGTTATCCAAAGTGGTATTGACTCAAATGATGATGGTGTTCATCATCTTACGAAAGTAGTTTCCAATGACACTACAAGAACCGATAAGACAGTTACAAAACCCAATCAAAATTTCATTGGTCAAGGTTTTGGTAAAGAAGAGGAGCTTAAAGTTCAATTTTGAATATAAAATGTGATTTTCTAAAGCTCACTTTTGTATTTATAGAAAGTGATAATGATAATATAATTTATACATACATATATATATATATATACGAATATTTTTTAGAAATGTTTTACAATAAAGAATATAGTAGAAATGTAAGACAACGTGAAAAAGTTGATTTAACCTTTTGTGGGGAAGAGAACATGGAGGGGGTATTAATTAAGCAGTATCAAATGATTCTTTACCGAAATCTGGTTTACCACCCAAAGTGGCAAAGATATCACCAACATAATTTTTAGAAGAATATTTTTCACCACTTTTATAAATTTTATCCCAATTTTGAACGATATCATGAATAATTGGAGTACCAGCAATAACCAAATTTTCTAAACTTGCAGAAATCCCACCATCACTTCTATTAAAGAAATATTCATAAGCTGACATTGATGGAGGTGGTCTTGAAAAATCAGAAATAGTTCTCATGATCATGATTCTATCATAATCAACCAAGCCATGTTTAGCCAATCTTGTCATGACTTCTAAAGTAGCATTATCTTCTTGAGCTGTAGAACAATAAGTAGCAGAACCATTAGTCATCAATAATGTGAAATTAGCAAAATAATCATTTAATACATTACCAGTGAAATAATTATCACTAGTTAAAGAATCACATTTAACAACTTTAGGTAATCCTTGAGCAGCAGTTTCATTATATAATTTTCTAAATTTAGCATTACCTTCAGTACCATTATTTAAATGAACTTTAGAAGCTAATTCAACGGCTCTATCTCTTAATTTTTCATTAACTTCAAATACTTCTGTACCATATACATTACCAGGATAAGTATTTTGATCATCAGTACCATATGGAATATAACCGGAAATCCAATCAGGATTAGTTTTATGATAATCTTCATAAGCCAATTGATATTCTAATCCAACTTGAACGGCATATTTAGCAAATGTAACTCCACCAATAGTAGTGTAATTTGGTTCACCACCAGCGATTCCACCAACTAAAAAATAAGTTTTCGTTAAATCAAATAATGGATTTAAAGTTAATGCTGAAATTGAACTAGCAGCATTAATTTCACCTTCTCCAGTAGTGATTTGACAAATGGTATAATTTGTTGTACAATGAATATCGGGATAAACTGGTGATAATCCCGGTATGGTAATATTATGAACAAAATCCATAGCCTTTAACCAAGGATCTCTTTCTAAACTAAACATGGAAATAATAAACGCTTTTGGTTGATAAATGGCAAATGGTTTCCCATATGATGTTTGAGCATGATTGTTTTTGGTGGTTGGGATATCTTCAGCTAATGCAGTTTCATTAATGGCTCTTTTCTCCACTACTACTACGGGACTGGCAATGGTAAAAGTAGTCAATGTAGAAATGGTTGTGGCTAATGTAAATAAAGTGGATAACTTCATGATGATATTTGGGCGGAGGGGGGAATACAATTGCAAAAACAAAAGCTGTTGTTTTCTTTTTGAAACTGAAAAGTTTAATAGGAGAGATTTGTAGATCTATTTATATATATATGTGTGTGTGTATTTATCATCTAATGTGCAATCAAAAAGAAAGAGCAGAGCAGTGAAGAGAATTAAGATGAGGTACATTGTGATAATTAATTGGATTTATTATTGTGCCCCGAGTTTCATTTCATTATATTAAATGGGTAATTTCCTTTATCTTTTTAGTAAATAAATTACTGTAACTTTAAACTCGTTGATAATGATAAATTAAAACAAATCGTAATAGCTTTGTTCCCAAATAGGAAAACTGATAAACTATTGTTGTTTTTGTTGCTGCTGAAAGAATGTTCCGATTTTCCAATGGAACGGCAAAACTTCTCACTTTCGGGGAAATGCATCGGAAGTTTGTCACCTATTATTAAAAAGCAGGCACGGCATCAAATAGATAAAGAAATTAAATATTATTAGGAACAAGATAAAAGAAGTCAACTTAGTATACATTTAAAATGTAACGGTATTGTACTGTTCTTAGTGTAATTGTGATGATTTGTAGGACCATTTTAGTTTGTGAAACCTTTTAGGTCTCATCTCAATTTGTTTACTAAATGAACCGTTTGAGTAAACGATACAAAAGTAGACCTCATTATATTCTGTTCTGTTTAATTAATCTATATATAAAAAATTAGACAATTTTTTTTGACTTCTATAATTTATTAGTTGTGATTAGAATGACCGTTTCTATCAAAATCTGTTAGTATGTTATTTATATGTGTCTGTAGTAAGTTTAATTATTAAATCTGGTATCAACTGATGTGATAAGAATCTTTACCAAAATCTTTACCTTGACCGTCAAGAGTGTTTAAGATATCACCTAAATAATTCTCTGCTTTAAAAGATTGACCATCTTTGTATAAACTATCCCAATTATTGACGACATCTTCAACAAATGGCCAACCACCAATATACAAATTATCTAATGCATGTTGAATACCACCTTTAGGATATTCATTGAAAAACTCAATTGGATCAATTGATAAATCTTTAGGTTTGGCAACAAAATTAGAAATTGTTCTCATAATAACAATTCTTTCATAATCAATTAAGCCATTTTTGGCAACTCTAATAAACGATTCCAAAGTAGCATTTTCTTCTTGGGCACTCGAACAATAATTTGCTGAACTATTGGTAATCAACTGGGAATAACTACTAAAATAATCGTTCAAAACATGTCCGGTAAAATAATTATCACTAGTCAAAACATCACAAGCTAAAATGGTGGGGATTTTATTGGCAGGACTTGAATACAACTTTCTTAAACTAACATTATCGTCATCACCGAGTTTTAACAATTTTTCATTTTTACGAGATAATTCCATGGCTCTATCTCTTAATTTCTCATTCACTTCAAAAACTTCAGTACCATAAACCGAATCAGGGTAATCTTGAGGATGTTTTGTTCCATAACTAAAATATCCAGAAGTCCAACCTTCTTTATGATTCGTGTTAGTTAATTCTCGAGAATCTATTTGATATTGTAAACCAACTTGTATAGCATATTTTGCAAATGTCACTGATCCAGTGGTTACTTTAGCAGGATCACCACCGCCAATTCCTGCTAACAACCAATAAGTTTTTGAGAAATCAAATTTTGAATTCGAAATTAAAAATGCTATTGAACTGGCAGCATTTATTTCTCCTTCCCCAGTGATAAATTGACAAATATCAAAATTGGAAGTACAATGAACATTTGGATATAATGGATGTAAACCTGGAACAGTGATGTTGTGTTGAAAATCAACTTTTGAAGTCCATGCCTCTTCCTCTGGCTGAAACATTGATACTATCATCACTTTGGGAGATATTTGATGAGAAAGAATGGCTTGTGGGTAACATAAGACATTTCCCAAAAATGCAAAAATAAATATTAACAAGGTTATCATCTTAATGGAATATTAGACCATTCAGTAGTAGTGGGTAAAGAAAAAAGTGACTGAAAGATGCTTATAAACTTTTTTTTCTTCTCTCTCTGTTAGTATAGGGTTTAAGATAAAAGAGATAGTTGCAAAGTGAGAGAGATGGAACCTTTTTTTGTTTGTTCATCAACAACCAACATCAACAACAATAAGAGAGAAAAAATATTAGTTGGTCCTTCCCCCCACCAGAAGTAGTAAGTTGTCTTGTGAAATTTATTATATTTCCAACCAACATCATTATTATTACCACTACCACTACCAAAAAAAAGAAACCCTCTTAACAGCAGTATGCTCCCTGTATTTTCATCAAGCATAATGCAGCCTTTGCTTTGATAATTTTTCTCTTTGAAAAGAAGTTAATAAACTTTTTGATTATGTAAGCAGAGCATATCGTGTCTCGTCACGTTCAAACTATTTTTTTTTTATCTTTTTTTTTTGGTAATTGAGACGCGACTCGTTTGAAGCGCTTTCTTTTCTTTTTTTTTTTGGTTGTTCACGAAATTTTTTTTTTTTCTTCTTTTGATTTCAGAAAACAATTGAATCCCAAAAGTTAAACACGAACACCCCAAAAAATCAATCAAATTATCTACAACAGCAACAAATCTACACTCTATTAAACTTCTTTGGTGTATAAGTGGTATTATATTTTTATGTTACTTTGAATATTATCCAAATGACTGTACCGTATAAAAGGAAACATGACGCGGATTCTTTATTCGATGCCAGAAATGGTGGTGAAGGCGTGTCAGAATATATGTCACAACTATTGATTAACTCATCTGATCAACCCAGAAAACGAAGAACAATGACTCAAGCCCCTAGTAGAAATGGACGTGAAAGTGCATCAGAAACTGAATCTATTTCAGGTGCTGATTCGGATTCTGACGGGGAATCAGATGATGATGAAGACGATGAGGACGACGACGATGATGATGAGGAGGAGGATGATGATGACGTTGGTTCAGATCCGGCTAAAGCGGGGGTTATTGAGAAATTAACTTTAAAGAACTTTATGTGTCACGATTCATTTGAATTGAAATTGGGACCCCAGTTGAATTTTATTATTGGAAGAAATGGGTCAGGAAAGAGTGCAATCTTAACTGGTATATCTGTAGGGTTAGGTGCCAAAGCAACTGATACAAATAGAGGAAGCACTATCAGAGATTTAATTAAAGATGGGAAGTCTACTTCTCGAATCACAGTGGTTCTCAAAAATGAAGGGTCAGACGCGTATAAACCAGACGTTTTCGGGAAGAAAATCATTATTGAAAGAAAATTACAAAGATCTGGTTCCAATACATACAGTATTAAAAATGAAGCAGGGAAAGTAGTGTCAAACAAAAAGAGTGTTTTGGATGAGATTCTTTACAAGTTTTCTATCACCATTGATAATCCACTTGCCTTTTTGTCTCAAGACAAAGCTAGAGAATTCTTAACATCATCGAGTGATAAAAACAAGTATGAATATTTTATGGATGGGGCATTTATCACTGATATCCTTGAAAACTATACAAGTATTTCCAACAATGTCCAAGTGTTGGATAATAAAGTCCGTCAAGCTGAAGAATACACCAAGGTGGCTAAACAAGAATACAAAGCAATTGCCAAAGTTCATAATGCGCATAGAACTAATGATGCATTAAGAAACAAATTGGAAATGTTGAATGCTAAAATCTATTGGTTCAATGTTCAAACCATCGAGAAAAAAATTGATCAAGAAAATCGACAAAAAGACACTTGCTTGCAAGAAATTGAGCAGGCCAAAAACCAGATTGATGTTTGTGAAAAAGAAATTGAAGCAAAAATTCCTCGAAAGGATGCTGCTGATCAGCAAGTTAAGGAAGTGGAAAGCCAAATAAAAGATATAGTGGAAGAATTTGAGGGACTTCGAAGCAAAAGATCTGAGATGAAATCTGAGTTAGAAATCAATAAAAAGGAAACGAAAAAGAATATTGATGAAATGAATAGTTTGAAAGAAGATATTACTAGGACCGAGACTAAGATAGAACAGGAGAGAAGAAGAATTCAAGAACTACAAGGGGGAAACAAGGAGAAAATGGCTGAAGAATTGGAAAAGTTAAACTCTGAAATTGATGAGTTGGAAAGTCAATTGGAAAATTTGAAAAAACAACTTGTGGAAATGCAAGATAATCCTGATCCCGAGTTGAGATCTGTAAGTCAACAAAGGGAGAAATCAAGACAGAAAATTGCCGATTTACAAAACCAAAAGCGTCAATTAGAGAAAGAGTCTGTATCAAAATATTCGCCTTGGGGTTCTCTTATGGCTGAATTGATAAAATCCATTAAAAGACATCCTGATTGGGTGCAAGAGCCAATCGGTCCTATTGGTAGCTATATTCATGTAAAGAATCAATACAATAATTGGAAACCATTGTTATCTACCATTTTGAATAAAACCTTGGATTCATTTATTGTTACCAATGAAGGTGATAGAAGTAGGTTGGACAGATTACTCAAGCAGTATCAAATACGTAGCAACATTATTGTCAAGAAAACAGAAAGATTGAACTATGCTTCTGGTAAAGCAGATTCTGCATTCACCACTGTTTTAGACATGTTAAATGTGGAAAATGATACGATTTTGTATGCTTTGATTGATATAAATTCCATTGAAAAAAATGTTATAGTAGAATCTGCCAGTGAAGCTAGAGATTCATGCAGGAGAAGAAATGTCCAAAATTCTTTAGTTCTTTTCAGAAAGGATTCCGGTCATAGAATGAGTTATCAAAACAACACCTTTAGACAAGATCCTATATACTACCAAAATGGAATGGCCAAGTTTGGGGTCGCTAATATGTCAGATTTGATCAGTGATCTACAACGTGAATTGGATGAAGAACATAGACATCAAAATGATTTAGAAAGACGGGCCAGAAGTATAAAAATGAAATTGGATGCCAAGAGAGATAATCTTGTATCTGAATCTCGTGCCATCAAGAGAAATTTAGATCAATTGAAAAGAAATCGTAGTACTTTAGAGGATCAATTGGAAGTTGAAGTTGATTATTCAAATATCACCACATTGGAAGCAAGAATAGAAGACAATAATGAACAAATCCGTAGATTGGTTGCTTTGAACGAAGCATTGTTAGAAAATCTTTCTCAGATGAATGAAAATTACAAGGATTTGAAACAGCAAATTGAAGATTGCAAATCCAAAAAAGTTAAACATGAAACCATTCGAGAAAAATTTGTGAAACAGTTAGTTGAGATTGAAACTGAAATCGAAACCCAAGAGGATCTTAAAAAACGTTATTTATACAAGATAACTGAATTGGAAGATAGAATCAAAAGAGCTGACGATATACTTGCTGAAGGGAATCGTAAATTGGAAGAATTTGTTGCCAAAGCTGAAGAACATTGTAGCAGAGATAGAGTTACCATATACCCTAATGATACCCAAGAGACGATAGCACAAGATTATCAAGAGACTCGTTTTGATTTGGAAAGAGCAGAAAGTGCTCTTGGAACTTCATTGGAAGAAGTCTTGGACCAACTAGAAAAAGCAAAGGCAAAATGTGACAAAGCCGAGGGGGAATTAGAATCTTTGAGTTCTGCATCAAGAAAATTAAATGCAGAAGTTAATGCTAGATTCAATTTCTTACATACTACAATCCAGTCTTCAATTCAAGAGGCAAAAAGAACTTTTGAAAAAGCCATGTGGTTAAGAGGATTCCAAGGTACTTTGAAATTTGATTTTGCCGAAAAAACATTACAATTGAATGTACAAACTGGTAACGATGAAAAGAAACGTACCGTGGAATCATTATCTGGTGGTGAAAAATCATTTTCACAAATTGCCTTATTGTTATCTATTTGGAAAGTGATGAATTCTCGTATTAGAGGTTTAGATGAGTTTGATGTTTATATGGATTCAGTGAATCGTTCTATTAGTATTAAATTGTTATTGAAAGAATTAAAGAGATATCCAAAATCACAGAATATTTTTATTACTCCTCAGGATATTGCTGTTGTTGGAGAATTAAATGATAAAGGAGTGAAAATTCACAAAATGTCTGCCCCTAGAGAGGAATAATGAGGTAAAAAAACGAACTTGACGTTTAAAAGTATGTGGTAGTATTATTATATTGTATTTCATTTCAGTTTAGTTTTCATTTAAGTTTTTATTTTAACTATGTACATGAATAAAGTCATAATTTTTGGTATTTTCGGTTAATTTACAAAATTTTTCGTATTGATCAGGATTGACAAACAATTTAACATCTTGGTAAGATTCAAGCAATTGTAAGCTAGGGATGAGATCTGAAACTGTAGTGAATTCATTAGACAACAAAACAAGTATGTACGCTTGTAACACTTGAACATTAATGTAGTCATTATGGATATCACGATAATAGTTCATCACTTCCTTGGCGAGTTCCACATCTTGTGTAGCATGTAAAATACGAATAAAATTTTGATTCTTTATAAGATTTTTCCTTGATATAGTGGGGAAGATATGTGATAATGTTTTCAAATACTGAAGTGCCATATGTGGTTTATTGACATTGCATAATCCAGCAACTATGAAAAGATTAATTGATTGATGAGACATTTTTGTTAGATGTAATAATTCCCTCATTTCCATGGTAGCCACTTTTTCAGTGATTAACGTTTCCAAAGTTGGCAAATCATTGACAGATATAGATCCATTGATAACTGGGTTGTGTCCAGTTTTAGATGAAGAATAGACATTTCTATGAATGATAGGATTAAATAACTCGGTATTACAAATTTCAGCTAATAAATTCTGGTGAATATCCAAATCATATTTTGAATCCTTGTATAATAATGGATTCTCATTGGTTTGGATGGCTTCATGTCGTTTGTGTATATTCTCCCATCCTGCTTGCACATTCCTGTTTCTTTTTACATCACTTTGATTATGATTAAATCCAAAAGCTGTAAATAATTTTAAACATTGTTCTAGGTCTCCAAGTTCAGCATATGATTCAATTTGCAAAATCAATAAAGACTTGTAAATATATTGTGAACGTAAAAATGAATAAAATCGACGAAAATACTGTATTATGCCACCAACTCTTGACGCGTCTTTGTTGTTTCTAAATATACCTGCTAGAGCTACCAAGGTAGATTCATTGATCAAGAATGGTATTAGATTATTTGTTTGTACTAAATAACTTGTTTCTTCATAAAACTTTACGTTATCAACTAATTCATGATATATCATTGTTGCCCCAAGATAATCCCCCATATAACAAACTTTATCCATATATAATGCCCATAATTCATTTGACATTTGAAACTCTTTATTTTCGTGTAAAAGCTGATGCAATAACGTAGTTGTTGCCTTGAGGTTATTTGATAAAAGTAAATTGTAAATAAATATCTGAATAAATTCTGATTGCAAATGTTGACCGTACTTACAAATAAATTTGAATGTCTTCAAACTATCCAGTTCAGAATATAGCATTATTTGTAATTGTACATTGAGTAATTTAGGATGTTTTTCAATTAATGTATCTTGTTCTTCAATTGGTAATTGAACAAAATGAGGTAAAATATCTGTAACTGTTTTAGGAGTTATTGGAGTTTCCAATGACCACGGAACTTTCACTTGAGAATATAATCTCAAATGTAGTTTCCTCGGTCGTATTCGACGCCCAATATTCATTCTATGAGTTGATCCTGTCAATAAACCAAATCACCTTATATAACATTGGTTGAGAAAAAGACTTTTCTTTAAAAGAAACACTCAATCAATAATGTGTAAGACCAGACACGACTTTTGAAATTTTTCAACAATAATTCTTTTTTATTTTTTTTTTTTTTCATTTTTTTGATCAAACTGTAAATCTAAGAACTATTACTATAACTATAATACCACCCATAATGCTTAGATTAGGGTTGACCCGCTCATTTAGAGCAACTTCAGCATCTTTGAAAACCGTTAGGGTTGGAATTCCCTCTAACATAGCCACCCGGTCACCTTTAATATACTCATCAATCAGATTCAATTCATCGACAACAACTAGTGGGACTGAAATCCAAGATAAATTGACTTCATTTGATGATACCACCACTTCTGCTGTACTTGAAAATGTTACAAATTTACATTCTGATCAATTGGGATATTTGCAATCCATCGGTCTAGCTCAAGGTTGGGGACCAACAAGTTTGATTGAAAGATTATTAGAAGTTACTCATGTTTATACTGGGTTACCATGGTGGGGTACTATTGTTGTTGCTACCATTGCTGTTAGACTTGTTTTGTTTCCATTATATGTCAGAGCATCATCTAATGCAACTAAGATGTCTAAAATAAAACCACAAATTGACGAATTATTACAACAAATTAAGACTGGTGATACAGTTGACCAAATGAGAGCTATGGAAAAAAGAAGACTTATTATGAAAGAAAATGGTGTTTCCACATTAGCCACTTTATTTCCTGCCGTCCAATTACCATTGGCATATGGGTTTTTCCAAGCTTTGAGAAAAATGGCTAATCATAATGTTGAAGGGTTTTCTGATCAAGGGTATGCTTGGTTTCAAAATTTGATTGAAGTTGATCCATATTTGGGATTACAAGCTATTTCTGCTGCTGCCATCATTGCTGTTGTTAGAGTGGGTGGTGAAACTGGTCAACATGCCATGGCAGCAGGTATGAAAAAAGTCATGACTGTTGTTCCAATTGCTTCTATTTTCATTACTAAAGGGTTTGCATCTGCTATTATTTTGTATTTTGCTGTTAACTCGATATTTTCCCTTATCCAAAGTAGTTTGTTCAAAAGTAGTTGGTTTAGGAAAATTGCTGGTATGCCTCCTAAATTGAGTCTTGCAGAAATGCAAGCCAATAATCCTAAAGCAAACCAATCTATTAAAGATATGGTGAGCAAATTTGTTGACGATAGTAAAGAAAAATCTATTAAACAAGCTAGAGAAACTAATAAAAAATTGGAAGCTACTCAAAGAAGAAAAGATAGCGTGAATCAAGGGTTCATCAAAAGACATTAAATAGTTTAGGTTCTTGTATATAATCTAGAAAACCGGTAATAAAACCTGTATGTATATTTATTCTACTCTCTTTATGTTACAGCTAATGCTATTTTTACGAAGTATTACAGATTAATGAGGAGCATAAATTTTTATGCTATCAACATATACTTGATGTTTGTATTGTTGTTTGGACAAAATACTGCATATACATTTTCAAAGTCCACTCATAAAACAGCGTGATTGTTAAAACAGGAAAGAAAAAAAAAATACAAAGCTAGATCGTAACATTTCAACAACAAACATCAGTATTAATCAAACAACCACATTATAATCATTAGCTATGGGTAAATTAGTAGGAGCACCGTAAGTAAAAAAAATTCCAATTTTCTTGAAACAATAATAGCATTTGATACTAACATCCTTTGTTATCAAGAAAAGGGCATGATCGTTACAGAGATCCAAAAACTCATCAAATCACGCCAGCCTTGTACAGAGTAAGAGCTCCATTTTTCTGGAGAAATACTATAGCTTTATTTGCCGTCAGTAGTATACCGTTAGCTGTGTACTTGTATACATTTAAGAAAATGGGAGATGATGATCTTGGTGATATCCCTATTCCACCAATCAGTGATGAAGAATTACAAAAGTTGAAATTGGAATACGAAAACCAAAAATAGTCATGATGATGACATGAGGGAAAAGTTGAATGAATTAGGTTCGTGGGTTCTTGTACTTATGCTATCAATATTGTTTAAGCCTGTATTTTTTGAGTAAAAACATGTATGTGTGTTTAAAATATATTTGTTTATCTACTATAAATAAGGAATGTGACATTTTTCTATGCATTAAAACCTTTCATTCTATAAAATAAGTCTATCACTACGTCCATTTTCTTATCTGGTTTTTACTAAGTTTCAAAGTATTTCGAAACTCCTCTTACTGGATAAGGAGGTTCTTTTTCTGGTGGGGCATTCAATTCTTCTAAAAAGTCATCTATAATATCAGTTCCTGTAGGACTACCCTGTTGTTGGTCCTCTTCTTGATTGTTCACTTTACTTTCATCTTGTGAGGAATGTAATCTATCCTCTTCAGTTATTGGATACTCATCAGTGAACGAACGCTTGAACTTGGTTTCAGGTGGAGTCTGATATGAGAGTTCAAATGAATTAATAGGTTCCGTTGTTGATTTTTTCAATGGTTTAATCTGGCTGTATAACGGATTTATACCCTCATCTGTATAATCTGTTTTCATCGGTCTTGAAAAATCATCCACTGATCCTGAATATATTGAGCTTGGATTCCCAAAGGAGTTCGTTATCAGTTCGGCATAATCATTATACTTGTGTCTATGTGGATGATCTTGTGTGTATGACTTTGGTAAGGGCTGTACTGGTTGGTCATATCCAGTTAAAGAATTTATGTCTTGACTGTTCTGGTGACTCTCACGCCCTAATGGTGCAGTAGGAGCTTTTCTCATTGGCTTAAAGGAAGATGGTAGATTCTGCTGACCAATTTGTTCTGAAATGTCAGTGATAGACCGTTTTGGTGGGTTGTTCAAGTGGGTTCTTGATGTGTCATGTGTCAAGCTTGTTGATCGTGGTTGTTTGTACATTAATTCGTTTTGATCCTCACTCAAAAGCGAAGCTTGTGATCTTTGTCTCGACTTGTAAAGCAGTTGTTCGTGACCTACTATCGAATCAACTGGTTTAGATTTCTCTATTACACCATAACTTGGTTGAGTATACTTCTCTCTCAATTGACTTAGACGCTTCCCAATTCCATTATTTTGATCATTAATGGGTGAATATACTTTTTGGTTACTGTGGCCTCCAAAATCGTCTCTGGAATTATTGGTGGAATTTGATCTATCTTTCATATAATTCAATGGAATATTTGATTCCAATGTGGCACTGGTATCTGTACGGTAAAAAGTTTTTGAGTAGTCATTATAACGAGGTGGACGATCTTCCAACACAGGCAATTGGGCAATTCTCTCTTCCGATAATATACCTTGCTCCAACAACACTTTCTTTGGTTTATGGTGCAACCTAACTGCATCAGCAATACTTTCGTTAATCAAGTGACAACAGTAATCTTTAAAACTCTTATAGCCATCGTTACTCAATTGGATCTTTAATGGAATGTAACAAAGCATCCCAAATACAAACCTCAAGAAGAATATAGCATAGATGAACACCGATAAACACATGAAACTCAAAATAATAGACAAGTACAAATTTGTATTGGCAATTTGTTCAATGTTATTCAAAATATTGTTATTTAACTCTCCACCAGTGGCATAGTATCTTAATGTCAATATATTGATAACTTGTCTTGGGGTGTCAGCCACTAATATTTGTAATGCATTATCTATCTCATAATAAGTTAAAAAACAACACCAATCAAAAAAATGACCTTCGTTGATACTGTTTAATAAACAAAAATTATCATAATATTTTATCAGATAGAGTCTTTTGGCTATGGAATTTAGATAAACCAAGGCAATATTTCTTGTCCTGGCAATATGTATGGCCCATATCCAATGATAAAATAGTAGCACAAACTGAAATATTATACATCCAGTGAAAATCCATTTGGCAATGGAATATGCGTACGGCTTGTAATCATCACTAGCCCATCTATGGAATACAAGGATATTTAGACAAGAATAGATATCTGTTGCTAATAATGCAAATGATAAAAAGATTAGAACCCACATGTAAAAATACCAAAACAAAGTCGAACAGTTGTAATTACGGAAATTATTCACTCTTATAACATCAAATGTTGATACATCTAAATGGTATTTTTTAATCTCATTTTCTGCATTGAAATGATCATTCTTTGATGCTGGTAAATAGCTATATCGTTTGTTTTTGGAACCCATGTTTCTGTGGGTTGTTTTGGTAGTTTTTGAATGAATGGGGGGGTTGTAGTTCTGTTGCTGTAATAGGATGTTATATTTCTATTCTCCTATTTCCCAAGAGTGTGTTTGACGGGGAGTACTCAGATCTATCAAAAGATGTGGGAAAAAAAAAAGTGTATGTGTCAATGTTATATTTTGGATAGGCTGTTGTGATTTGTTGAGTGTTATCAATATTAAATGAATGAAATATCCAAAAAATTAAATGAATGTGATGGGAAAAGGTGAAACTAGAACAGATTTATTGATTTGATGCAACAACACCAAAACAGAAAGGGAATGGCAATAAAAAAAAATTAGTGGTAGTACCAAGAAGTTTAGTTTTGAGATGTTGTGGTTGTTTTTGTTTTTGTTTTCTTAAACTAAAAATAAAATCTTACTTACTAAACTAAAACAGACAACGATAAAAAAAAATGGCCTTCCCTATGATCTTTCAAGTTAAAACATCTTATACTCTTTGAAACTAACTAAACACAAAAGTGATATATAGCTTGATTGAACTGAACTGGGAAGACGGGGGGAAGTGTTCGTAATCTGCGATAGAGTAAAGATAAATTAGCACCACCCTAAGAAAAAAATCTGTCACAACACCAATGATTTTATTCACGCAATCTTAATCAGCCATGAAAAATATGAAATGTTTCAAATGTGTTTTAATGTTTTAAGGAAAGTATACTGTTACAATGAAGTTTTCTCTTTGCAGTTTCACTATTATTATTATTTGAGTTCTCGGTTTGTTTATTCTATTAATAATTTTGTGCCGCATCTATTGTTTAGACGAAAAGTCAATGTTAGGCATTCCATTCAATGACGAGCTTTGTCAATCTATTTGTGTGATCATCACCACCAGTTGTATGTAGTGCTAGTAAGTTCTGCTTTTTGATACTATAGCTTCTAGAAGTGTACAATGCTGTGGTGTTAATCACAAGTTATAAGGCAGTTGATAGAAATTTCTGACTAAAGTTGTTTGGCATGAAAATTTGGTTGCAGTTTTCCAACAAATTTTGTCAAAAAATGAGACAATCAAGTAATAGTTTAAAAAGCGCCTAATTAACAAAACCATAGCCTCCTCATCCACTTATAAACATAGTACCATTTAATAAAAACAGAAAAATACATAGAAATCAGCTTTTGAAATGTTCTTCAATGAAACATTTTAATGTACTTTTCTGTTCAGCCATTACTTGGGCCGACGCGTGTTGAATTGTTTTCGCGCGACAACTCCAGCTTGTTTGTTTACTTTGATTCCTCATTCCTTTCTCCCACAAAAACTTTTTTTTCAAATAGATTTATCAGATCTTGTTCCTAGTTCTTTTTTTTGTAGAAGTTATATAGAAAAGTTTGATAACATGGCATCTGCAATAGCATTGGAATCTCCAGATACAGTATTACTTGATGCATCCCTCAAGAGAAAGGTTGATGAAGTTACTGAAGATACCCCAACAACAACAGAGTCAGTAGAAGCAACAGAAAGTGATACAAATAAGAGATCCAAACTTGCAATTTCATTAGATTGGCTACCATCATCCGTGACCAATATTGAAGATCCATTCAAATTTGCAAGTTCTACTTATCATTCAGAAATTCCTCAAAGTGTTCTACAAAACAAGACTGAACCAATTGTACTTGGTGTTGACGAAGCTGGGAGAGGACCAGTATTGGGTCCCATGGTGTATGGGATTGCATATTCTCTAGAATCATTTCTGTCCAAACTTCAAAAAGAATATGGCTTTGCTGATTCCAAAGTATTGACAGATGTGAAAAGAGAAGAATTATTCAAGCAAATTGAGGATCCAGATCATGAATTGCATAAACACATTGGATGGGCTACCACAACGATGACCGCTAGAGACATTTCTAGTGGTATGTTACAGTCAGTAAATGGTAAAGGAGCTTACAATTTGAATGAACAAGCACATGATACTACTATTAACTTGATCAAACAAGTATTAGCTAAAGGTGTAAAGATATCGAAAATATTTGTCGATACTGTGGGTCCGCCAGTAACGTATCAAGCCAAACTAAAAAGATTCTTCCCAGAAATTGATGTCACAGTAACGAAAAAAGCCGATAGCATTTACCCAATAGTGAGTACAGCCTCTGTTGTTGCTAAAGTCACAAGAGATACAAACATAAAGTTCTATAATGAAAACTTGCCACTTTTACAAGGCCAAAAATTGGGTTCAGGTTATCCCAGTGACCCTAACACCAGCAAATGGCTCAATTCCAACGTTGATCCAGTGTTTGGTTGGTGCTATGGCTTTATTAGATTTTCATGGCAAACGGCAAAAGATAGTTTGGTTAAAAACAATGCCGCAGAAGTTGTTTATGAAGATCAAGGTAAGGGGGTAGAAAAAGGCTATCAAGATGTGTTTGCTATGATAGATAAAAAGAAAGATAATAGTAAGCTTAAAAGGAACTACTTTTGTAGTAGTAGTAATGTAAACTTATTATAGAGAGTACTAGAAATAGTGTTCTACATATGTAACAATAATATAATATAATATAATATAATATAATATATATTTTGTATACACGGAAATAAAAGTCCGAAGTGTATGGGCAATTGTTTCTCGCAGCGGACAAGATCAATCCATTGAACACCGCAAAACAACGACAAATTGGTAGTGAAGTAAAAAATTAAAAACTCGGAAAAAAAAAAGACAACTTAGACAGGCAAACAAACAAAGAAACAAACTGTTTTCTCATCATAGAGACACACACATCGCAGATTAAACAAAAAGAACTTAAATCAGTAGCCATTTTTTTCTTTCTTTTCTTTTCTTTCCCTTGAATAGAACAACTTTATATTTATTCACTACTATCAACCTATTCAGATTCATTGAATTATAATGTCTGCTTTATTTGCCGTTTCGAGATCAGCAATTGCTCTTCGTAGCATTGCTCCAAGAAGTTCTACTGCCACCACTTCATCATTCTTAGCATTGGCAAGATTATATTCTTCAGGTAAATTCCCACCACATACTGTTATCAATATGCCAGCATTATCTCCAACCATGACTCAAGGTAACATTCAATCTTGGGCCAAAAAAGTTGGCGATGAGTTAACACCTGGTGAAGCAATCGCCGAAATTGAAACCGATAAAGCATCAATGGATTTTGAATTTCAAGAAGAAGGTTATTTGGCCAAGATTTTATTGGATGCTGGTGCTAAAGACGTTCCAGTTGGACAACCAATTGCTGTTTATGTTGAAGATGCCGGTGAAGTTGCAGCATTTGAAAATTTCACTGCTGCTGATGCCGGAGAAGCACCAAAACCAGCACCTGCTGCTGAAGAAGAAGCACCAAAGAAAGAAGAACCAAAGGCTTCTACCTCCACTTCAGCTCCAGCTTCTACTCCATCCCCATCTTCTAAAAAAGCCCCAACCGACAGAATAATTGCATCACCATTTGCTAAAACTATTGCTTTAGAAAAAGGTATTTCCTTGAAAGGTATTAAAGGTTCTGGTCCAAATGGTAGAATTGTTGCCAAAGATCTCGAAGGTGTTGAACCACAAGCTGCTGCTGCTGCTGCTCCAGCTGCCGCCGCCGCCACCGCCGGTGCTGCTTCAAGTGCTACTGCTTCCTACGAAGATATCCCAATCACTTCTATGAGAAAGACAATTGCTTCCAGATTATTACAATCTACTCAACAATCCCCATCATACATTATTCAATCTCAAATTTCCGTGTCTAAATTATTGAAATTACGTGCTTCATTGAATGCCACTGCTGAAGAAAGATACAAGTTGTCTATCAACGATTTATTAATCAAGGCTATTGCTAAGACCTGTGTCAGAATTCCAGAAGTAAATGCTGCTTGGTTAGGTGAACAAGGTGTTATCAGACAATACAAGAATGTTGATGTTTCTGTCGCTGTTGCCACCCCAACTGGATTGATCACTCCAATTGTCACTAATGCTGAATCTAAAGGATTGGCTGAAATTTCTAACCAAGTCAAAGATTTGGGTAAGAGAGCCAAGGTTGGTAAATTACTTCCAGAAGAATTCCAAGGTGGTACCATCTGTATTTCCAACTTGGGTATGAACCATGCTGTTACTGCTTTCACATCTATTATCAACCCACCACAATCTGCCATCCTTGCCATTGGTACTACCGAAAAGAAAGCTGTTCCAAGTGAAGTTAACGAACAAGGATTTGTGTTTGATGATGTTATCACTATTACTGGTACTTTTGATCACAGAGTTATTGATGGTGCCCTTGGTGGTGAATGGATGAAAGAATTGAAGAGAATTGTCGAAAATCCATTAGAAATGTTGATCTAAATACGTTTAGGTTAGGCTAGTTAGGAGAACAAAAGTGGATATAAGATAAATGAAAAAAAGAGTATTCGAAAGAAGACTCAAATAATGTACAGTAAACTTTTTAGTATATACCAAAGTGTTATAATTAGCATTGAAAGACAAGCTTGTCTCGAGTAATTGTTGTCAACTTGACAGTATCGTGATGTTAATGATAGTTGAATCACACATTGCGTAACTGGTGAGTCGCAAAATTATTATGACAAATTCACAACAACAACAACAACAGAAAAATGAAACATAAATAAAGAAGACCAATTCCTCACTCAAACATCAATCAAACTCTCATCGTTCTATTTTTTTCTTCTTCTTCTTCTTTACTACTAGTTGTTTGTTACAAGATTGCTTTATTCTTTTATATACATATCAATAGATTACCTTTCTACTCACAAATATGACGATTGAAACTATTTATATCGCAAGACACGGTTATAGATCCAATTGGTTACCACCACCACACCCACCAAATCCTACTGGTATTGACAGTGACCCGGCTTTAGCACCACATGGTGTTGAACAAGCCCAACAGTTAGCTGCCTATCTTACATCATTACCTACACATGAAAAGCCTGAATTTATTATTGCTTCACCTTTTTATCGTTGTATAGAAACGTCGAGACCCATTGCTGAAATGTTGGACTTGAAGATTGCTTTAGAAAGAGGAGTTGGTGAATGGTTTCGTAAAAATAGAGATACCAAACCAGTTCCCGGTGATTACACACAATTGAGAACATTTTTCGATAAATTATTGATCGATGAAGATACTTGGCCAAGAGATAACTTAAATGTTATACCTAATATTGAAGGAGAAGATTATGATGAAATCTACGATCGTGCCAAATTGTTTTGGAAAAAGTTTATTCCTGAATTTGAAAAGAAATTCCCCGAAATTAAAAATGTGTTGATAGTTACACATGCAGCAACGAAAATTGCTTTAGGATCAGCTTTATTACAGTTAAAATCAGTTACTGATGTTATAGATGATAATCAAACTGTGTTACGTGCTGGTGCATGTTCATTATCCAAATTTGTTAGAGATGGCGAAGATAAAACCAATGATACTATTCAATGGAAAATTGTCATGAATGGTAATTGTGAATTCTTGACACAGGGTGAAGAAATGAACTGGGATTTCCGTCGTGGTGTTGAAGCCGGGTCAGCTGAAGATATAGCGCAAAGAAAGGCAGCAGCAGAAGCAGAAGCAAAAGCATTGAAGAAAAATGAACAAACCAAATCCGATGGTCCCATCACTGAATCTGCCACAGGGGCAGAAATAGATGGGAATGAAGATGAATTTGAAGTACGTAAAACTTGAAAGAGATATTAAATAGACACAAACTTAGAAAATATAGAGATACAAACGTTTTGAATTTCTTGATTCACTTTTTTGTTTAAAAATAAAAATAGTTCAAAATGAAATACTAACACATGTGTTTTTAGACATTTTATGTAACCATCGATATACCTTCAATTTCGAATAAAATCGACAATGAAGAAGAACCACCATCAAGGACAGGTCAAGCTCCAAAATTCAAAAACAATATTATCAAGCCTTCAGCACAACTCCAATTTACTGATTTAAAAGAAGATCATCCATTAGTAAAAATATCGAACAATACTATATCTGCTCAAGGCTCGTCGTCGTCGTCGTTATCAGCGTCGAAAAATGGATTTAATAGTCATACTCACAATTCAGGAGTCATTGATCCATCAGCACTTATAGATGGGAAAATTTATCAGACTGATTGGAATCAATTACAAGGTACTGAACTAATATTTGATGAAAATGGTCAATTTATAGGCAAGGTTAAGGAACATTTGACTTGCAATAATAACACAAAATTCACATTAAAAAAGGCAGAAGAAGTAGAACAACTTCGTTCAGCAGATGATTCTATCATGGATATAGATCAAGACTCACAAGGACAACAACCAGCTAGAAGTCAGTTCTTAAAAAGAGCAATTGTGGCTGCTAGAGCCAAAGGTAAATAAATGCTATTTTGTTATTATTATATAAATGCAATTGTCTATTTTTTAGCTGTAACTACTCTTTGTATATGATCCATAAACAGTTGTAAGTTGGTATCATCGGTGAAAACGTCACTTCGGTCTCCAATACCATAAAGATGATTGACATTTGTAGCATAGCTTGTACTAGGGTTCAACTTGGCCATTAAAAATCTTGCCTGAGATCCACCTTCATCACAATCAATGAATCTAGGCAAGGGGAATCTATCCATTAATAGCATCATTGCTTCCCTTTTCGGAGCTTCCAAGAATTCTTTGAAATATTGATATTCCTCTTGTTCATGATATCCAGCTTTTCTCCATTCAGCAACCTGAGCTCCATGATAAATTAAAATTTGGAAAAATGTATCCAACAACAATATTTTGGATCGTCCTAAACTCAATGAGTCCAATAATACTGGTTCAGGTTCATTTATTGTTTCACCAGTGGTTTCATCAACTAACGACCCCCATGTATTTACATCATAGGACAATAATGTTGGTTGTATCATTAATAATGAGTTTGCGGTGTCTTCGTGCATAAACACATGTCTAACATAACTGGTTTCATCAGGTGAGCTGTTGAAAACATTTATAAATGGTGATCGTCTTAAGTGGTAAAGAAATTGGGGGAATAAAGAAAATGTCTGTGCCAATCTAAAAGATTCAATCTGACCAGCAGTATAAACTGCAAAACGAGTACAAAAATCAATCAATGTATTGTCCAATTGTTTGACAATACTAGCTGTTGTTGCCACTTTTGTATTTCCTGGTTGTAACTTATTTATTGAGTCACGGGCAACCAAAACTAGTGCAGTTTCTTGATCAAACCCTAATTCCAAGTTGATGTTATCGGAATCAGCAATAATATTTACAGGAATTGTCGTGACACGTAATCTCATCTCACCTGATGGATGTTGATAATGGAAAAGAAACTGTATTGTTGTAGCAGCAGCAACACTATCTAGTTTCTCAAAATATAATGCATAAGTTGATTGTGGATTGGCATTGCACAATTTCCAACTGTTGGTTTTCCCCTCTCCAACAATATTGGTACTTATCATTCTTTCATTAGCAGGAACAGTTTTATTAAAAGGTAACGATGTTGCATTCCCAATAAGCCCTTCAATTTTCAAATCAACTCCAGTCTTAACTTCTAAAGTGGCATTGAACCCCATATCCAAATATTCAGAATTTTCTCCATCTTGTTCGTCTTCTTCTTGCTTTTTGAAAAATCTTATAAAACTTTGTTTGAAAATGGCAGTACTAAAAGAATCACTTAAAACAACACTACCACCTGTTTTATAGCATACTTCATCCATTTCATAAAGTCCCACTTGATCATAACTTCCAATGAAAAAATCACAACTAAGCCCCAACGTAACAAGAGTTTTAGTTATTCCTTCATAAAATTTTTTTGCTTGTTTGAATAAATTAATATCACTTTTGGCAACATGAGATGTCGATGGAGTTTGTATGGTAGTTGTTTGCGCTTTTATAATGTCATGATGGGATCTGAGTGGTTCTTTTAACAATTTATCAACAATTTTGCCTGGTCCAAAAGTACATACACCACTGATAAACACCATTAAATGACCACCAGTCAAATGATGCAGATTATTTAAAATGGTTTTTAGCAATAACGAAGCAACATTTATTGCTGCACCAGTGGCTCTTTCTGGACGTTCACTATATTCATTATGAGGAAATCTATCCGGTACCAAGGTTTCTATAATTCTTGTCAATTGATATTCGGCAATATTTACTGGCTGTAAGAATCTTTTACCTATATTACCAATCAATTGATCATACCCATTATTATCTTTAGCTTGTTTTAACCCAGCAGTGCTCAATCCGGAACTCATTAATCCAAGGGAAGATTGAAGTTGTTCCAATGTGTACTGTTTGTTCCCGTTAAATGTGTAACTTAAATTGTCATTGCTACCCAAATCATGTATTCTCACATGTTTACCAAACGAGATGAACCCAACTAATGCATCTTCTGGTAAAAGACTCAAAGACACTGTTAAACTTTCTTTAAGTTGTTGGAAAGCACTTTCAATATCATCATTTTCAAATATGGTATCGACAACATAAAAAAATATTGGAGGTAAAGCACTTGATCTACCAGTTTTATACTCTACTGTTGTTAATTCTGGATTGAGATTGGGAGGGTAACATGGCTGACCTTCAGAGTCAACCATTGCTGGGAGTTGATTAGATGAATTACATATTTGACATGTCCAAAGTGAGTTATTTATAGGTGAATAAGGATTTAATACTGCTCGACATGTTCGACAACTAATAATACAATTTTGGTCTAGAACGGAGATTGATATTTTGTTGTTTAAAGGAGTATATAATGCACCCATAGGGATAACATTTCTTTGATGTTGTAATTTGGATTTGGGTAAAGAAGTCCACGAGAGTCTAACCCCATCATTGTCTTCTCTTGTTTCAAAATCCATTTCTCTGGGGGACGTCGGGGGCTTGTTGATATAATGAAATCACTTCCAAGTGCTTAAGAGAAAAAAAAAATTTTTATTGTTTTTTTTTTTCCCTTTGCTTCATTGTGTGATCGTTTCACTGCTGAATTATTTTGATCTCGTTCCTGCTTTTATCAAAGGAAGACATATATCTTTGTGATGACCAGATTTTTCTATTATTTCTTTAGTTATGGTTATGGTTTGAGCAATAATACATATATATCAAGTTCAGCTGTTTTGGAAATAATGAATATTGCAAAATAAGTTAAGGTTATGATAACTGTTAACCCAGAGACAACCAACCAACCAAGCGGTTCAACAGTTCCGCAATTAATTTTTTTTAGCTTTTCAACGATAAGAAAACCGGTTTGAAATCCAAATATGGAAGTTATTTGCGTACCAACAAGGAATGTTCAACTCCATAATATTTCAACTATATTTATTGCTGTACTTCTGCTCCCCCACAATAATGTAAATCAGTAATTCACTCCATTTAATACTTTTCCTCCTGGCTCATGTCTGACTCACTTTTTTATTCATTATTAACAAAAGATCCTCTTGATAATTATGAGGATTCTGAAAAGTACACCAAGTACTGGTTACCCAAGGTTGAACAATACCGGCTTAACTTGGCCAATTCTACACCACAAAAATTGTTGATTGAATTACCACAATCATTGGATATTTTAACCAACAATCAATTCAATGCCGTCGATTATTTATATTCACAAAAGTTGCTATCGGAGAAGGAATTTGAGATAACCGATACTCCGGGTACGTTACTTGTGAAAAAAATGGCATCCAAAGAGTATACTGCTGTTGAAGTATTTAAAGCATTTGCCAAGAGAGCAATCATTGCCCACCAATTCACCAATTGTGCTGTAGATATTTTCATTGAAGAAGGACTAAAACAAGCCCAGGAAAGAGATGAATATTTACAAAAAAATGATAAACTAGTTGGGCCTTTACATGGTATTCCCATTACACTTAAAGAACATATTTGTATAAGAGGTAAAATTGCTCATGGTGGATACGTTGCCATGATTGATAATATACCAAAAAAAGATGCTATCACTACTCAAATATTATCTCAGTTAGGAGCAGTATTCTACATGCGTACCAATGAACCACAAGCGCTTTTACATTTGGATTCGGGGAATAATATAACTGGATTTACTAAAAACCCATATAATTTATTATTATCAAGTGGAGGATCTTCCTCTGGCGAAGGAGCAGTTGTTTCATTTGGTGGCAGTGTTTTGGGAGTTGGTAGTGATATTGGCGGATCAATTAGATCTCCAGCAGCATTTTCTGGTTGTCATGGATTACGTCCAAGCACAAGAAGAATCTCTGCTAGAGGAATAGCTGGTGGGGCAGATGGTCAAGAGTCAGTACCAAGTGTAATAGGACCACTTGCAAGAAGTATTGATGATTTGGAATTTTGGATGAAAAGTTATATAAATGATGGAAAACCCTGGGATTTTGATCCGTGGTGTTTACCAATTCCTTGGCGTGATGTGAGCCCACCAAAAATCAATGAATTGACTATTGCTGTTGTTAGAGATGATGGTGTAGTTAGGGTATCTCCACCAATTAGGCGAGCATTGAATATTGTTGTTGAAAAATTGCAAAATGAAGGTGCCAAAATCATTGAATTAACGACAACAACACCTCCATTAACGAATTCTAAATTAGCTTATGATTGTGCTACTAAGTTATCTAATGCTGATGGGAATCATTTGATGCGTCAATTATTTTCTCAATCAGGGGAACCATTAAAAAAATTGACGAAATGGTATTTGAATCTTGGTGATGGAGCCAAACATTATACTGTAGCTGAGAATCGAGAATTGAATAGAATGAGAGATGCATTAAGAGAAGAATATAGTGATTTTATGGTGGAAAACAAAGTTGATGTGATTCTTGGACCTGCTTATAATAATGTTGCTCCACATAGAGAAAAAGTTTATAATGAATCTTATACTTTGATTTATAATTTATTAGATTTCCCAGCATTGGTTTTCCAAACAGGATTATTTCAAGATCCTGAAATTGATCGTTGGAATGAATCTGATTTACAATATGAATATAGAAGTGGAATGGAAGAATTGGAAAATGATAGTTATAAACCTGATGAATGTTGTGGTGCCCCAATTGCTTTACAAATAGCTGGTCGGAGGTATTTTGACGAAGAAGTGGTTGCTGCTGGTAAATCAATTGTTGAATTCTTAGGTGTTGATTTATTGAAAAGGTAAGAATGTATTATGTTTGACCGGCAATTGGCTCTTTAACCCATTAGCAGCCTTTCATTTTAGATTCATTTTAAGAGTAGTTGCTTATCTTTTTCTCTCTCGTATAATGAAGACCAAATGTATGTTCTTCCCAAAACTTCAATCAATTACCACATTACTAGTTTTATCTTAGTTGTGTTAGATCTATCACTCTTTCTTAAGTGTAATCAATGTTAACATAATATCACTAGGAGGCTTTAAAAAGAAATAAAAGGGGAGAGGCGGATAATAAGATGTTTTGATCCTGCCCCCTTATAACCCCACATTTATAATTCAGTGAAAATATAAATCAAACGTGAGTAAGAGAGAATAGACTAATACAATTTATACTGTATTGGGAAATGAGTGATGTAAATATACGTACTTTTAGTTTCGAAAAAAAATTAGAGGATATTGATCCAGAGATCAATAGTCAAACGATAACATTTTTGGTCAATTAGCACAAGATAGATTCAGAAATCTTATGTTATCACGGGACAATATCACCTGCCACCCCCCCTCCTTTCCCTTTCCACATGTTTTGTATGTAGAATTATTTAACCACAGAAGTATTACATGACTACTTGTTAATATTTACATTAAAATTTTTGTTGGAATTATTCTTATAGATTATGGCCAATTCCCAAACCCTCCCCCTTTCGATCCACAATACAATCCAGATTAAACTAAAAAACAATTGATCCACAAACAATGGTTTGGAATAATAATAATAACGTGTTGGGAATTTTGGGAAGATTTATCAAATCCGATTTGGTCTTTGTTGGGTGGTTAGATTCGTGGTATTTTTTTGAACTTAAGGCAAGACAGTAGTCGTTGATGCTTTATTTAAATTGGTTGATATTTCCAAAAAGAGTTAAATTGAATGAATTATGATGTGTGTGTAAGGAATTTTAATTATAAAAAAAGCCAGTTGTCAACGTCACCATCTCACCTCATAAAGAAAAAATTAATTAAATCAAAATCAAAATCGAAATCAAATTAGTAAATCAATTTAGATTATCATTGTACAAATTATGTTAATATGCACTAAGGATTAACTATAATGAACCCCACTATCAATTAAGTAATGTTAGATTAGGTTACAATATCATTTACTACTTTATCAGAACAAAGAGAATTATGAGAAACTAATTTATCACTAATTTAACAAGAAGAAAAAGCACCGTCTAAAATTAACTCAAACTTACATTCTTTCTCTCTTAACAACAACCACAATAACAATTAATTAACAATTTCTTTAGATGTTCGTTGGTTACCATCACAATTTAGACCATCAATTATTATTTATGATAATTTTTATTAAGAAAAAATTATTGATGTAATTCAAAAAGGAAAACTAAAATCACGTACAAGAAAAATAATAAAGTGCCTCACAACCAACCCCCTCTCCCAACAAAAAATTAGATAGGGACCAACAAAATAGAAATAAATGATACGCGTATGGGACCATCAAGGGACTACACCATGTACTACCCTGATTGAAAAGTGAGGGTGTGATTGTTGGACGTCAAATCAATTTTGTGGGGGATGTCGCACGTCAGAAATTCACTCAAAAAACCAATTGGTTCCTGGTGGGGGGGGGATCCACAAAAGTATAATATTTATATTATTACATGATTTCAATTTACTTTCGGGTTAACAACAAACACAGGAGACGCGTTGCTTTATTATTAAGATATTGGTTGTCCAGATCAACAACAACAACAACAACAACGCCATGATTTATTATTTAGTTGTTAATTATTCCCTTAAGGCGAGGTTTTGCGTTTCTAAGGGGAGGAAAAGGAAAAGGAGGCGAAGAAATCAATTGTTTAGTTGGTGATCTAATGCATTTGTAGTTATATCGTAGACTATACGACGACAATGAATACTTAATATATCAATAAAAGAAAAAAAACGGAGTTAATTAATCAATAATGGTCCAACAACACTTTTACAAATAACAAATTATATTCTATAACATCTTGAAAGAATCAACACTAGAGAAGGTGAATTCTCTGTTATTGCGCTTTTGTCAATAGTTCATAAAGATTTTATATCATGATACAAAATAGAGCATGATTTGGTGGTAACAAAAATAATAACCAAGAGATATTTTAATATAAGTTTACAAAATCACACTAAAAGAAGTTTTTCCACTTTCTACATATCTTATAATTTTTTTAGGTTATATTACAGATTATTACTTTGTCCTACATTACTAAAATCATCAAATTGGTGGGTAAGGTAACTGTGCTATACGACCCTATCGTTTTCAAAAACTGTTCAAACTACCAATTGTCACATAACTCTATAGCAGTGACTTTGAAGAGCAATTCATATAGTAGAAACAAAAAAGATTGTTTATTAGTTAAAAAAAATCTATAAAGGAATACATAGACAAACAGAATCGAAATCAAAATCAAACTAAAATGAAAATAGCATTTAAACAATAGAAAATGTAGATTGTTATCATTATTATTATTATGGGTTATCAAAACTCTCGAAATTAAGTATAGAATTAAATTGAATTGAATTTTTGTTGAAGAAAAAAATTGATATAAACATTTATTACTTGTCTCTTGTTTTAATAGTTTTTTTTCCTGGGATTATGAAAAGTCAATCTTCATATACTCTGTGAGCTTCATTATTATCATCATCATCATCATCATCAAAAATAAGGGTATGGTATGTTGGGGGGAGAGAGGAGAGGGGAGAGGGAGGAATGGGAAAGTTATTTTGTTTAAGTCAATTAAACAAAACGTGACAAATGCAAACAAGACAAGACATGACATGACATCAATTCATTATTCTTTTTTTATTTCAAAAACCTAAACCAGCAGATTCAATTTCATCTTTATCAAATATTGGGAAATTCAAACCAGGTAATAATGATTCTTGTCTTGGAGCTCTTGGTGGAGTAGTTATCTTGTCATAATTTATGATTTTCTCTTTAGGAGTCTCAAATATTTGATAATTTTCTATAAGATTGTTATGTTCTTCATCATCTATAGTATGGAAAACTTCCTCCCGACATGACTTTATTAATGTTGATTGTGTAGATAATGTTAAAGGTGTAGATGATTTGGGAGTATTTAATATAAATTCATTAAATGATTTCTGAGGAATATTCATATGTATTGATTTAGGTTCTTGATTCAATTCTTGTACACTTTCTTCTATCAATTGTTGTAATTCACATTTTAATCCACAATCTTGTAAAAGATCAATTTTTGATTGCATTTGTGATAATTTATTAATTAATACCGACATAGCAGCTTTAGATTTGCGTTGTCGTTTGGGACTTGGTATTGGAGCTGTTGCTGATGTTGGTGTTGGTAAGTTGGTATTCAATGAAGAATGTGTAGTGGAAGTG
>OBUW01000203.1_pt1 | contig 42853 bp, 24 predicted proteins | sample 1475761 | NCBI WGS metagenome assembly OBUW01 (sample SAMEA2579908, study PRJEB22360) | human gut metagenome | biome: human gut; feature: human-associated habitat; material: faeces | place: Denmark | collected 2008/2010
AGGAAATTGACATACGCGCGCGCTTCCATCGCCAAATTAAGACCAAAACTAAAACCAAAAAAAAAAAAAGAATCGCTGTTTTCCCCTTGATTTTGTAACTTAATAGAAGGTCTCTTAATTGTGGTGGTTTGTGGTGCATTTAATTATTATGCACATCTAATTGTTGTTTATTGATATAGTTTCGTTTCAGTTCAAATTTAAATTTTATATATTGGTTACATTTAATTGTTATTGTTGTTTTACTTCGTCTCGTCTTGATTTCGTTTGATTCTCGTGAATTTCAACTTTTCTTTTTGGCGACGAGCACAGTCCGACCGCCTCATCGATCGATCAATACACAAAAACTAGTACGACGTGTCATAAGACGTGGGGACACAAATTGTTTATTTTCATGTGGATGTGCGGGCGACCCCCCCCCCCCCCTTTCATTATCGATTCTAGAACTACACACAATACTATAGGTACTCTTTAATCAATTTTTCATCCAATATAATACAATTTCTCATGTATTCTTTACTAGTCAATACCAATTCATAATATAACAAATATTTGGGTTTGGGTTTTAATTTATATATACATGAAGAAGGATGAATATAACATGGGGTATTATTACCACCTTTTCCATTAGTTAATTTTTGATAACAATCCCCCATTGGTGATAATTTAACAATATTGTTGAAAAATCCACTAACTAAACATTTCGTTAGTAAAGTATTATTGTCTGTATTCTCTTGTAGGTGATCACGGTGCTGGTGACGGCTATTCACTTCAATACCGATTTTTTTACTCAATCTAATCAATTGTTCATAAATATTCTTGATTCGTTTCATTGTTTTGTATTGAATAAAATAATCTTGACACCATTGTACTGAATATCCAGAATCAACCCATTGTTGCCATATTTTCAATAACATAAATTGATCACCTTGTAAATCATTAAATTCTTGTTTCCTCTTATCGGCTAATTCCTTTTTATCTTTAGGTCGATAAAATAAATTTGACGATTCATTGAGCATGGCAATTATACTAATGATTTGTTTAGTATTATCAAATTTATCACTAGTTAGTATACATTTGGTGAATACTGGATCAAGTGGGAATTCACTCATTTTCTTGCCGGTTTTAGTTAATTTACCTTGTGTGTTTAATGCCCCCAACGCATATAATAAATTCAATGCTTTAATTATTGCTTCTTTGGATGGTGGATCCATAAATTCAAATCCAAGTAAATCATTGATCCCTAACGATAATAATAATAAAATCACTGACGTCAAATTAACTCGTTGGATTTCTGGTTGTTGATTTGAATCTAATTCATTATAAAATGACCATTTGGTGAATAATCGGAAACATTTACCTGGACCAACTCTACCGGCTCTTCCAGCTCGTTGATCAGCACTAGCTCTTGAACATGGCACCACTACTAAACTTTGCATCCCCGTAGTAGGATTATATACATTTTGTTTAACATATCCAGGATCAATCACATAGGAAATGCCATCAATTGTAATTGAAGTTTCAGCAATATTGGTTGCTAAAACAATTTTTCTAGTGTTGCTAGGTGTTGGTTGGAAAATTTTCTGTTGTAATTCCTGAGGTAAATTGGCATATATTGAACAAACTATCATGGGATCTATTTGATCACCAAGTTTAAGTATCAGATCACGTAAGATTTCTTCCATAGTGTCAATTTCATCTTGTCCAGTTAAAAACACGAGTATATCACCAGGCAAAGGTTGAGTCATATGAATTTGAAATATCGTGGTTATTGCTGCTTGAATATAATTTGCTTCTGGTTGCTTTGTATAATGGATTTTAACCGGGAATTTTCTTCCTGGGATATTCAAAATTGGTGCATTATTGAAGAATTGGGAGAATTTCTCAGCATTAATAGTAGCACTAGCAATAATGATTTTTAAATCATCTTTCCGAGTTGTCATCATTACATCTTTTAATAAACTTAATAAAATCTCAGTAGATAATGTTCTTTCATGAGCTTCATCAATCATTATGGCAGAATATTTGCCAAGGGTTGGATCTTGTAAAAATTCTCTTAAAAGCATACCATCAGTGACGTATTTTATCACGGTAACGCCATCTTTGCAATTATCATCAAATCGAATATTATACCCTACTTGTTCTCCCAATTTAACTTGCATTTCATTGGCGACTCTATTGGCAACACTTGTAGCTGCCACTCGTCTAGGTTGTGTACATGCAATCACTCGATTATTTCGAGAATACCCTGCTTCATGTAAATATTGTGGTAATTGTGTAGTTTTACCCGATCCTGTTTCTCCAACTACTATTAATGTTTGATTTTCGTTAATAATTTTTAAAAATTCTTCACGATATGAATATACCGGTAATGATTTTCTAACTTCATCGTATTTATTGCCGATAGTGGAGTCACTATCCCTTATTCCACTCTCTTCTTCTTCACCATCTCCAGGTAACTCTTCAATATCATCATAATTTACAAATTGTGATTGATCAAACACAAATTCATATTCTTTATCATCATTAATATGTATCTTATCATCATTTTGTAAAATTAATTGATCAGCTCGTTTAAATTGTTCATCTTCCCAATTCATTCTTGGTGGTTGAAATGATTGTTGCTTTTGATGTAATACGTCATTCTTTGATTGTTGTAATGATGGTAAATTATAATATTCATTTTGAGATGCATTATTGTTGTTGTTGTTGTTCCTATTCCAATTGTTCAACTTATTTGTTAAATATTCTAATCGTGATTGTTGCCTTGGTGATAAATCTTCTTGAATTTCTAATTCTTCAAGTTCTTGTTTGAATTGATAGTATTTCAGTTTTGGTCTCTTATAATGTTGTGCTGGTGCTGGTGGGGGTGGTAGTGGGGGAGTATTAGACTCAGGTGTGGGTTTTGTTGTTTCTATTGTTGAAATGGCCCCTAAAGGTTCCTGTTGCGTTATTTGTTCTTTTTCTTCTTCTTCATTATCGTCAACATCTATCAATTCTTGTCGTCTTCTCCTTACTCCTCTCCCAGTTTGTGTATCCATTGCTGTACAGATTGGTTTTTATTAGTTTTGGGCTTACAGTTCATTGGTATTTTCGGTTATGTTTTTTTTGTGTTCCGCTCATCTCTGTTGCTCGTTCTCGAATTCTTTCCTTCCTAGAGCGACGTCATGTTTAGCCCTGGGCCCAGCGAGTGATGACGATGATGATAGAACTCCAAAAAAAAAATTCTTGAATCCTTTCCCATCTTGAAGAATTAGACAGCTTTCCCCTAACAAAAGCAAATATTATCTTTTTGCTCAACAGTTTTACATATACAAGTGTGTCTAATATGCCACTACATCCGAAATCAAGAAGAAGATCAAGTAGAATATCCCCACTTCCTGACGAGGATTCATTGTCATTTATAAACTCATCAGTAGAAAACCTTGATCAATCACCATTTGAAAGTATCGATAATTTAGTTGAAGATGTCAACAAATATGACTTGAAAAGTCCCAGTGATGAGCAACAACAACAACAGCAACAAGAGCTGCAAACTCAAAATTTGAAACACAAACCATCATTCACTTCTACACCGAAAGCATCATATATCCCACCATGGACCGAACCATATATCATTGGTATTGCTGGTAATTCAGGGTCAGGGAAAACCTCAATCTCCCAAAAAATCATTCAGGATATCAATCAGCCATGGACGGTATTATTATCATTTGATAATTTCTATCAACCATTGACCCTGGAACAAAGTAAACTTGCATTTGCCAATAATTATGATTTTGATTGTCCTGATTCATTAGATTTTGATTTATTAGTAGAGACCATTGGTAATTTGAAAAAAGGAGGTAAAACTACTATCCCAGTTTATTCGTTCACTTCACATAATCGTACTTCAAAAACTAATACCATTTATGGCGCCAATGTTATTATTGTGGAAGGTTTATATGCTTTACATGATCAACGATTATTGGATATGATGGATTTGAAAATATATGTCGATACAGATTTGGATATTTGTTTAGCAAGAAGATTAACTCGAGATATATTGTATCGTGGTCGAGATTTAGGTGGAGCTATGCAACAATGGGAGAAATTTGTTAAGCCAAATGCGGTTAAATTCATTAATCCAACGGTACAAAATGCTGATTTGGTGATTCCTCGAGGATTAGATAATTCAATTGCCATAAATTTAATGATTAAACATATCAAGAATCAATTAGCATTAAAATCAAGAAATCATTTACAACGATTGAAGAAATTAGGGGTCAATATAAAATTTGATATTGATAAATTCAATATTAAATTATTACAAAACACTAATCAAGTCAAGGGGATCAATTCGATTTTATTTGATACGTCAACTTCACGTAATGATTTCATATTTTATTTTAATCGTATGTGTGGATTATTAATTGAATTAGCACAAGAGTTTATGACCAATTATACCAATGTCGATATCGATACTGGTAAAGGGATTTATCATGGTAAAAAATTATTACAAAATCAATATAATGCAGTCAATATAATTCGTAGTGGAGATTGCTTCATGGCATCAATTAAAAAATCATTCCCAGAAATTTCTATTGGTAAATTATTAATTCAAAGTGATTCAACTACGGGGGAACCTCAATTACATTTTGAAAGATTGCCTCATAAATTATCTGATAAAATTATGTTATTTGACTCACAAATTATTAGTGGAGCCGGAGCCATTATGGCAATTCAAGTATTATTAGATCATCATGTTAAAGAACAAGATATTATTTTAATTACTTATTTATCTACAGAAATTGGTATAAGAAGAATTGTTAATGTGTTCCCTAAAGTGAAAATTGTTGTTGGGAAATTATCAAGTATGGAAGATTCAAATTCGAATAACAAAGTTTGGTATAATAATGAAGGATTTTTGGATAGTCATTGGCATTTCAGAAATAGATTTATAGATAGTTTATATTTCGGCACAGAATAAGCGAAGAAACTGTTGTGAGCCTTTTTTTTTGTACGTACAGTGACTATTTTACCTTTAGGTTTATATATATATATTAGCATGTTGCTCTTTACCCCTAGTCCGTCAAGGTTAGTAGTGTTATTAGATATCCTCTCCATTAAACAGGTATTATTGTCTGTAAATTAAATTGCATAAACTTTATATCTACATTCTATTGTGAGCAACTCTAAATCATAGTCATATATCTCTCTCTATCCAAGCCACAGATAAAAGCAGACACCTATCCCTACCAATCATAATAATGTTTGAGGTTTCTTAAATTTCAATGCAATCGATTTCCGTCTTTTATGATTTTTCATTTGATTACATTGAGCATTAATATCCGTATTTGAATTGCAACAAGTGCTAATACTTTTGCCGTTGTGTGTTTCTAGTTGTTCTATTACTCTGCTGCATTCCTCTCTTTCTGATTGATATAGATAATTCTCCAAATTATTTAAATCACACACTGAAAACCGGCATCTATGTAAAGTTTCGAATTCAGAAGTTGTCATTTTGGAATTAATATCAGTTGCACATCGAGGGACATTGCTAGTTGTTTTCACATTATCAGCACAACTTGTCGTTACCTGAGTGTTATTTGTTATGGATAAATTGTTGTGATATTCATTCCATGAATTAGTCGAATTGTGATCTGGTAGAGTGCTTGACATGGTGTAAATTAAAAACGCATTAAGTGGCACGTTTTTGGAGGAGATATCAATAGGTTCTTCTATTCCAAGTGAACATTTTCTCCCCGTTTGACATGTCATTCTTTCTTTATAATAATAGTTTCGAATGGAGGAGGGTTTAAAATATCAAATCTATGCTGTAATGGGTAAACAGAATTGAAAAACTCATCTATACAAAATGAAAAAAAGAAGATAAACCCCAATTTATTTATACTGAATTATTATTATTATTATTATTATTATTACTTAAGATTGTTTGGTTTGCTTTAATTCATGAAATTATATATTCGTTTGTATTAGCTGCTAAATTGAAGAAATAAGAGAAAAAGAAAAAAAAAATTACTTTGGTGGCATCAAAAGAAATAGATTTTAGCAGCAATTTTATTTATTTTGCTATCGTTTGTTTAAGCCAACTTAAATTGCTCTTTTATTGACTCTTTCTGTTTTTTTTTTGTTATATCTATACTTGATAGGAAACTGAAAACTACTGATGTGAAAAGCACCTCAAAAGCCTTACATATGAGCATATTACAAAAACAAAAGAACTCCATAATGAGATTTGTTCTCAGTTTAACCATTTGTCATTTATATGGACCATATAGTTGAGTATTCTTTTTTTTTTTGGTATTATTATTAATAATCTTCAGTTTATTATTTCTACTCTTTTTCCCAATTTGTATCAGTAAAACATATTTTATTATAATAAATCACGTAAAATAAAATACTTACATATCAACAGGAGTCAATAACATGACATAGAATAATTTTATTGTAAATATGTATATTATATATTTTTTTATAACTTAAATAACAATAATTTTGTATTCCGTGATTTATGTTTGATAATAATTGGAGTCAAAGATCAACTTCCTGCGTGTTCAACATGAAGTGAACCACTCTAACCAGTGACAAAGAAAGTTATGTAAGTGTGTGTGTTTGTTAGGGAATGGTTTTATTTCTTTAGACAATCATTAATTTCAATAATGAATCGACAACACTGGTGGCTGCCAAACTGGTGATTTCACTATTTGTGTCATATGGAGGACTCACTTCCACAACATCACCACCAATAACGTTAACCTTATTTTTCAACCCATCCAAAATGCTCAACAATTCTCTGGTCGTGAATCCGCCAGCTTCCATTGTTCCCGTTCCTGGTGCATAGGCTGGGTCTAATACATCTATATCAACTGATATGTAAGTTGGAATGTTTGGATCCTTTGCTAACTCATCAATAATCCCTTGAACTCCAATCTTGTCAATATCGTTAGCTTGGATAATATGGAATCCACAATCAGCATCGTGCTGTTTGTCGTAATTAGCATCAATATACGGTGCTCTTATCCCGACATGATAGTTGCCTTTTGTTTCAATGTATCCTAATTCAGTAGCGTAGTGCAAGAATGTTCCATGATTCAATGACATATAATCAGTGATTCCACCACCTAATTTCTTAGGATCCCAGGTATCGATATGTGAATCAAAATGAAATACTCTAATTTTTGTCCCCAATTGTTCATGAGCGTTCTTTATTGCCATTAAGGTGATGGTATGGTCACCGCCCAATGTGATAATTTTGGGATGTTGATTGACATTCCCTGGGTGTTTAGAAATACTTCTATGTCCACGGTACAATTGATTTAAAGCAATGCGATTATCAAATGGAGTCATAGCCACATCACCGCAATCAATAATAGAGTAATTATGAGTGGTCTCATCATATGGGTCAACTGGGTAATTGAATCTTTTTTTGGTTGATTTCCAAGCACTTCCTAGACGTCGGGAATTACTTCTAATTGACTCGGGCCCAAATCTAGCTCCCGGGCGATAGGATGTTCCAGTATCGAAAGGTGCCCCAACAATAGCGATATCAATATTTTTGGTTGTTTGTTGATCTGTAGTGGAGTGTTTATCAAAGTCATCAGAAATGAAACAATTGAAATGATTGAAATGGGCATAAGTCAAGATTCCACCAAACATATTCTGATCAATAGCAATATCGGAAGTATCATCTTTATCAGGCAACGTCAATTTGGATCTCATTGCTAAAACCTTTTGTGTGACCATCTGATTTGGATCCTCTGCTTGTACCTGCAAATTTGGTGCTGTGTTTGTTCTTCCATGTAATTCTCCATATAATTGATCAAGAAGTGATGGTGATCTGAAAATGGTTTGTGATGACACACATGCAACCAAAACAAAAATGTAAAGTTTCATATCTGAATATTCCTAACCGAGGACAATTGGAGTTATTTTCTGGTTTTCTTTTGGGTAGATTATCAGAATGAATGAAGGCTATACTTGTATACTTATATATGTGTACCGAAAGTTGGAATTGCGGGAGCTGTGTTTGCGGTTGTTAGCACTATCGCGCAACCTTCCTAATCAGGACACTGGTTCGCACAGAAATTCCGCTCGCAATTCCATTGTCACAATATCTACTAAAGTCAACTTTAAGTATGTATATATTCAAAAAAACAAGTAACTAATCTATGCAATTGATTCGAAGAACCCGCTTATAAATCATTGCATTTCTCCATCTTATATAATAATTCGTTTAGGTCGGCAGAAATTTGAGGATTTACTTCTGTGGAATAATATACCAACCCTAGTATTAACAAACTAATGAAGTTGAATAAGAAAATCAACTTATAAAGATAATTTCTCTTATTTGCACAGTGTTGTTTGTCATGTGACTGTGATTGTTGCTTTTCTAGATCAAATTTAGTGGAAGGCATCTGTAAAGGAAGTTCAAGTTTGTTTGGTTCTGACTGAGATTCTTGGTGTTTTGGTCGATTCATACACATGTGGTGGGATAAAGTATGAGCGGTCTTTTTGCTTGTGTCTTGAGCTAAGCTTGGATCTGTATGTTATTGTTTCTTAAAATTTTAAAAGTCTGTAGTGGCTTGTTAACAGATAGCAGGTATTTTGAGGTGACAATGTTCGTTGTGTGGCAGTGATGTGTAAAAACAATACTGGCTTGATTATTAAAAGTATAAATGTTTAATCTGTGATAATGGAACAACCTCTAACACTTTATTTATATTATACTTTGCTTAAATCTTCTTCTTGAAAAGTAATAACGAAAAAAATAAATGAAATTTATATAAAGTTAATCCACTGCCCAATGATAATAAAATTTCATTTCATTGCTGATTATGGCGAAGGAAAAAAAAAATACTGCATACGACAGAAAGGGGGCTTTCAGAAAATGGATTTTGTGTACTAAACGGAAAGATAGACAAAAAAAAGACATCTCATTCGACAAACAAACGCGTCGTCGTCATCATCATCATCGTCGACCTACGCAGGACACGCCACACAGCCTACTTCAAATCTACTTTGCCAAAAAAAAAAAAATACAATCAACTTATACAAACCAAACACAGTATTACATGTTTAACAAGCTAATAAACAAACTAAACCAAACAAAAAAAAATGAAAAATGAAATCCAATGTTAGCATCATCTAAGTTCTAAACACCGTTTCCCTCATTCAATCCAACCATCTTCTTCTCTTTGTAGCAGCACTAATTGTAGCCTTACTCACTCGTTCACTGGCAGGATACCAGTATGTTGGATATGGCGCAACACTAGCATAGTTAACGGCAGATTCAGCAGTATAACTCCAACCTGGGGTAATAGTAGAGGCCACATTTGGTGTGCCAGCCTTTGTTGAGTAGTAAGTAACAGCACTAGTTGGGAACTTCATACTCCAGGTTGTAGCAGTCACTTTGGTACCTGGTTGCATTTGCATTGGTGCGTATCTGGTCTTCCCTGTTTGTAGGGTATATGGAACTGTGAAAGATTTGGAGTCGGCAGTAGTTGCAGTATCAAATCCTGAAGCTTGATCCGCTGGCACCGATCCTGTTTCGGTGACATCTAAAGTGGCAGTTGGACCAGACATACCAGTCAATTTGAAACGTGGTGAATAATGAATAGTGGTACCTCCATTAGTGAAAGTAACGTAAATTTGGAAATAGTAATAACCATTAGGTACTGAGTTCTGGGCAATGGAAACTGTTTTAGATTTACCTGAAATAGCTTCGTTCTTGACTAATGGATCCAAACACTGGATATCCCCATCTGAAGTAGGTCCAGTACATAAAGAAATTGTGTACCCTTTGGCATTATCCAAAGATTTCGGTGAGTCTGAATCGTCTGAATCATCCCAGGTAATCTTGATACTTGCTGATCCAGAACTACCAGAAAAAGTTTCTCCACTCTTTGGTGATGTGATGTCAACATCTGCAACAACACATCTTATTATGGAAACAACAAGGGAAATTAATATGATTTGAAATTGTCTCATTTTGCTAGATGTGTCTGATAGATTGTAGTTGTGTTATCTTGGTGGGTGGATGTGCTAGGTCGTTGATATGTTGTAGTCGTCAATAACGAATGTAGAATATTAATTAAAAATAGAAACTAATCTAAATAAAACAAAACAAAACAAAACTCAAAAGGAAAAAAAAGTATCCGATATCTTTAAAGCAAATAATACACTATTCCCTAAATTATTAAGATAGTTAATTTAGAATGTTTGATAAACTTGACTATCTGACGATTCCAATGAACTTTTCAAATTAAAGGAATTCTTAGAAGAAAAAAAAAAAGATGGAATGAAAGAAAGATTATTTCAAGAAATTGGGTTTTTTTTTTCCTCTCTGTCTCTTGGTATAAAATTTTGCTACACAACTAATAATATTTGCTTCTCGTAGCATTACACACGACTTTTTGGTAGTCCTATATCTATGGAACATCACTTTAACTGGTGGTTTCTTTCCTATCAATAATCAGCACCATCCAGCATACTGTCATGTTTTAGTCAGCAGTGATATATTTTCAAATGGTATAACAATAATGCTGTCACAGTATTCATTTTTCATCAATTCAAAATGTATATGAGAAGAATCAAAGACCCTATAGCCACGATTAAAATCCAATTTAATTTACTTCTTTGATCGAGAATATCTGATCCTCTTTTTGACTGTGAAAGCTCCAATTTTTCTGTTCTTTCTTTGTGGTGACTGGAATTGCGACGCTTTTTATGCCCGTTAGTTTTCTTAGTATTTTTATTATTAGATCCTTGCCTACTTGGTGATTTATATGTTTTTTTATTTGAATTTTTGGAAATTGGGCTTTTATTCAGGTGTAAAGACTCTGAATCATGATTTAGAATTGGAGAACTCCTCGTTACTACTGAAGGAGAAGAATGTTTATCACCTTCAATATCGATAGGTAACACCTTATTCAATAAAGATCTTGATCGTTTTAAACTGGTCGTTATCATTATGGTTGGTAGTAATTAATTACTTTTTTTGATGGTTTGATAATTTCTAATGTTATTTGAATTGAAAATCACAGGATCAAATCAAGAAAGAAGAAGAATGGAGAAGGATGACAGGGTTTCTCTTATTTATATAATTTCTGTTATTACTAAACATTGAAAACTGGGCCGTTTCGGCCGTTGCAAGAAATCGTAAAAGAAAATAATATTTAGGCGCAAATCAAATGGATTCTTCGGGAGACGGAGTTAGAGTGAAGAGTACTGGATTTTTGGCATGCGACTTTTGGCAATTAATAATCATCACCGTTTGTTGACAGAATGGATATTACTCTTGACTTAGTAATATAAAGGCTAGACAAAAAGAAGGGATAAATGTAAAAAGAAAAGGTATATAGTATCAATGATGATATTTCCCTTTTCTTTTTTATGTGGCAGTCTCCAACAAGCATGCCAAAACATAAAAGAAAGGATTGACATTCCTTGCATTATACTGCATTGCATACTGACCTGATTAATAATTGCCTTAGGGCAGACTGTATTAAACCATTGAAAGGCTTATACAGTAAACTAGTCTCACAAAAATACTCACAGCCAACACAAACCGTCATGAAGGTCGAAAGTTCAATACTTGTTGATTCACATATCTTTTTCCCAATAATAGATACAATAAGTTCATGCTAATGTATATTTTTGGCAATAATTTTGGTCCCTTTTTTTGATTTATCACTACTATATCATGGCCAACAGATGCCTGAGGTCAATGGGTAATGGCTGTGTAATCCTGTTCTTTTACTGTGCAACGACACCACAAGAAAAATAGTCATTTAGTCGTTCTGTTACTGAAAATCCTAGCATCATCAATCTTCTCATGTAGTGATTCCTTTCTAAAACCATCATACATTTTCAATAGACATGCATTACTGAATAAACTACGCAGAGCTATACCACTACTTGCTATATCTAAAGTTTGGATTTTGTTTATCAGTCAAATCAGCGAATTCATAGTTTTCAATGTGGCTCATATCAACCATCGTCCTTGAATCCCGTTTTTTGTTTTCCCAAACATAGGAAAAGTATAAGCAAATCAAAGACAATAAAGCAACACTGCTCCCAGCTATCATGCCCACCTTGGCACCAATATACTGTGGAGCTTGAGAACTAACAAATGTTTGGGGCCCAATCAAATTCCCTGTGCAATAGGCAATCAAATACATTGCGTTAGTGGTGATCTTTTTGGTATGTCCAGCAAAGTTGGAGGATACACACGACAAACAACAAATAAATCCAAGAGGGTCAAGCATAGGAAGATATAAACCAACTAGTCTACCGCTTTTTTCAGGATAAAACGCTAAGAGACATTCTGACATGATTGTCAAACTCGTTGTGAAAACTGTCATCAATAATCGAGATGAAATGAATCGAGAACACCAGGCAAGCAACACACAACCAACAATTTCAACTGCTCCTTGAGGCATCTGCATTAAGAGTGATTTGGCTTCACTGTACTGGAAATCCTCGTATAACAAGATACCACTGAAATTGGTTAATCCACCATTGGGTATATTACTTGATAAAGCATAAATAACAAGTAACCATGATCTGTAATCAGTTAAAGCCTCTATGAACTGGTTCTTTTTGAAGTGAGTGTTGCCAAAACCTTGTTGGTTAGTTCTAATACGTTCCACGACCAACAATTTTTCCTCATCTGTCAAGAACCATGCTTGTGTTGGGGTATCAGGAATATGTATCAAGACGACAAATCCCAAGAAGATGGTTAAACAGCCTGTAACTATAAATACAAGTTTCCAAGTTGGTAAAGAATAGTTTCCATCGTTTTGATATAATCCATAGGCTATTGCCAGACCAAGAATAGTTCCTATCCCATTAAATGCAAACCACCACGAAGTTCTTAGAAATTGTTCCTCTTTTTTATACCATTGAGAGGTGATAATAGTGAAGGCAGGTGTCACACTCAGCTCCAACATTCCCAAAATAGTTCTCAAAGCAATAAACCCAGGGTACTGGGGAACCGAATGCAAACATAAAATAATTCCCCATACTATAATGAATACTGACACTGTCTTGGCCACAGGGAACCGTTGTAAAAGCATTGATGCAGGAAACTCAAAGGCAAGATACCCCAAGTAAAATGCCGTAGCGGTCCAACTATACATGTCACCCACCATATTCAAATCCTCTCTTAACCCTAATATTGATGCATAACTAGTTGACAGTTTATCCATAAACTGGAAACAATATAATAAACACATCACTGGTAGCATATACATGTCGATTTTTCTAAGGAGTTTTTTGTCAGTGGCTTCGTCTAATACGACCTTTGTATTTTGGTGGTCGAGGACAAATTGCATAACTTGGTCAACATCATTGGTAATGGCGACTTCCTTACCGGAAGGAGAAATAACAGTGGTCAACACATGGGATTTGTCAAGTTGAAGGTCTTCCTTAGTAAAAGAAACAATAGGTTCTATGTTGATACCTTGAATTTCAGAATCTTTTTCACTTTTCATTTTGGAGAAGTTGAAATGAATAAAATCGACTTTGTAAAAAGAGGTTATGGGAGGTTGGGCTTGTTATTATATACTTTTTCCTTATTCTTGTCTACATTCAGGTGGGTTATTTTAGTTTCTATCGGTGCTAGTATAGATAAGATAATTGTCCATTACCCCAGTTTGACCAATGATAAACTTTTTTAGATCATATTTTGAGTAAATGGGGATTTTCATCATGTAAAAATCTTTGGGTTTCCATTTTAAGATATTGTGCAGTGCATCATAGAAACATGGGGTTTGATTCGACGATTGAAACACTTGAGCATGGAAGCCAAATTAAGTTTACAGCTATTCAAAACGTTTACCAAGTATGATCATGGGATTGCCACTACGAATTATCAAAACAAACGATGGTTTGAGCTATACGAACTTGGAGACAGTATTTGCGATTTCTCTGAGGCGGAAAAGTTTTCTGTCCAAGTATATTGGAAGCTATTCCCTATTCCGCGCCCAGCGGAATAATGGAAATTGCACGGAATTATCAATTTGCTGCTTTCTAACGAACAACCGTTATCACCATAACGAAACAAATAGTTCCCCCCTCTTTCTCTTTGCTTTACAGAATATCCAGGATAATTAATAAAGTTTAAAATTGAGATATTCATCTCTAGCAATTGTGATCTGTATTAAGATGCCTGTTTTTGATACCAGTTATTTGGATATGAAAAATTTTCCAATCTGGGTTTGTCAAACGATGACAAAATGTGTTTGATTAAACAAGGATACCTTTTGGCTTCGCTTGTTGAGAAGCTCAAATTTACATTTGTAGAAAGTTATGTATAGTCATTATTTTGTATATTATTAATAGGTCTATGTAATTTTGTAACTTGTCAGACAGCCACTTGTACCCACCCAATTCAAAATCCTCCTAGAAGGCACAATGAAAAGGGTAAAGATCATCGCTCCTTTATAATAGCTGCATTACCTTCAAAAAAGAAAGGCTAGCATCAAGTCAAAGGCAAAACATTATAAGTAGATGACCAGATTGCAAAGAATCACAGTCAAGCAAAAATTTTATGTTATTTCTCACTTTGAGGGTACAAGGGTAATCTCACTCATCAACCAAGTTGGATTCAGTGGCTCTTTTGAAGAGTCAAAGAGGGACGTGACCTATAGAAATGATCCTATGAAGTACGTCGACAGAGAAAAGAAAAAAGAAGGGGAAAAACAGAAAAAAAAAATTTGATAATGAGATGGTCTATTTATAGTGCTCTGATGAGGGTAGGTTTACCGGGTAAATATGTTTGAGGTGAAAAAGAAAAATTTTCATTTTTTTTTAGGGCTCAACGACACCACCCAAATTTTGCTTCATTTCTCAATTGTTGTCGACGAACAAACCTCAGTTTTTCACTGAAAAAAAAAAGTGGAAAATAACCCTAATCATTTTAAACTTATTCCTCCATCAACCCGTATACTTAAATAACTATAACTATGTCTATCGAAGAAATCCCACAAGGTGCTGACGTTAATGTCATTCCAAAAAACGAAAAGAAAGCTAGAGAATTGATCAAGAAGTTAAACTTGAAACAAATCAAAGGTATTTCCAGAGTCACTTTCAAACAAAGAGGAAACTTGATTTATGCCATTGATTCCCCGGATGTCTACAGATCTGCTGCTGGTACTTATGTTGTCTTTGGTGAAGCTAAAGTTGATGACATGAACCAAAGAATTGCTGAAGCTCAAGCTCAACAAGCTCAACAAGAAGCTTTACAAAAAGCTGCTGCTGATGCCGGTAAAACCGAAGACAAATCACCAGAAGCTATTACTGCTGATTTAGAAAAGGCTTCTTTGGGTGACAAGAAAGCTGAAGACGAAGAAGAAGACGAAGGTGAGATTGACGAAACTGGTTTGGATCCAAAAGATATTGAAATTGTTGTTGAACAAACCCAAGTTTCTAGAGCCAAGGCTGTCAAGGCTTTAAGAAATCACGACGGTGACATGGTCAACGCTATTATGGATTTGTCTTAGATAATACGTGTGTATATTGACTAGCTAATATAATATATGTATATATTTATCTGTATACCTCATTATTGCAACTTCTTTGTACTCTCTTCCTTTTCTTCATTCTCTGTGCCTGGATGATCTAAATTTCCACTTTCTTTTTCTTTAACCTCCAAGTTTATCAACTCAGAAGATGAATTCTTTGAAGAGTCAAACTTCATATCTGGCTGTTCGAATAACATGCCTTTACCATTCATTGCACCACATTTCCAGCATTGAAACTTAACATCTGCTGGATCTTCAGTATGTGGCGGTGCTAGTCCGTTGTGAGCAAAACAGTGGAAACAAATCAAAGCATATCTATTTTCGACAGATTCGCTATTATCTGAACCTATTAATATATCCAATAATCTGTCTTGAATCGTTCTTTGAGCTGGTTGTTGTGGAATTGCTGGAATAGGAGCTTGCTTTGTATTTGGAAGTTGCCCCTTTTGCTGTGACAGTAATTGTTTGTCATCTGGCAAGTTCAATTCTTTCATAGCCTGATCTCGGAGATTTCCCAGCTTATTATGTCTGTTTCTCAAATGATCTTGTTGTTTTTGATTTGAAATTGGTTGAGGCTCTTGTTTCTGTAAAGAAACCTGTGGTTGCTTTTCATTTCCATATTTATTGATCAACTCATTCGTTTTGTTAAAGTTGGTAATCTTTTTCAATTCTTCGATCTTTTCCTTGTGCTTGTTCTGTAGACTCTTTAAATAGCTCTGTTTATTATTGATGAAAAATTGGAAAATGTACGAGACTGCCCTTAAAGTCAACACTGAAAACAACGGGTATCCTATTAACACCAACAAGTGTTGTCTAGTTTGACCTCTTATAAACCACTGAACTCGATTCTTACCGATAGTACTTGAAGGAATGGTGGCATAACAATACCCAAAAATACAGAGATAGATGATGATAAAATATCTTGACAAGGATCTTCTTACGTATTTTTGACGCTGTTGTAACTTGCTAATTTGTTGTTTGTTGGTATTGATTTTCTCTGTAATTGAAGTCAATTCCTTTTCGAACACATTCGGGTCGAAAGACTCTTTGGAGCCAAAGATACTGAAAACTCCCATTATCTAATCACTAAAAAGAAAAAAAAAAAAAGAAGAAGGCAGTGTAATGAATCAAAATCAATTGCAGTTCCAAATGATATTTATTTCTTAATGGTTGCTTTCTGATAAAGAAAAAGAAAACTAAAGATAATAATCGGAGAATAATAATAACATGACACAACTTAATTACGTGTAGCAATTGAAATTTTGTTTTTGAAAGAGGCAAACAAAAATGTCACGACGACATCATGCCGAGTATGCGACATTTACTCTCATCATTATTTTTTTTTTGGTTCCCTTCACTTCACTGCACCATTTCGTCTCAAAGTTCATCTGTTACTAATTACTATTACTACTTTTTGGTCTTGTTAAAAAAAAAGCTATCTCTGGTGGACCATTCAATAAAAATACGTACATACACACACACAGGGATAGATATCAACGAATTGAATTCAACTATATTATTGTACCTTTTTACTAGCATTTAAGTTTTAGCATTTTCACCAATCTTTATTTTTTTTTTATTATTTATTTGTTGTATTAATTGCATGCCATACACAATAGGAGATAGAAGAATAACTTTAGATTCCAATCTTTTGGAATCTGACAAACAACTTTTAATCACACACCCCGAGATATTCAAATATTGTCTAAATAATGCAGTTTTTAGATCCATTATAAATTTGAAAAATCTAGTCCACTTGTATCTGGATATCATCACCATATATGCTACCTTCTTGAGGAAAATCCCCCATTATGACGATGTAACGTTAATGGCCAACAAGTCAAAACTAAATTTATTGAAATTAGAGCATGATTTTAATGATATCTTTGGACAATACACTACTATGCATGAATACAAGAAGTTCAATTCCAACTGGGAGGATAAAACATACGAAGGAGATATTGTTCCTTCAGCATTATTGATTATTGACGTTGCAACCCAAGCCTTTGAAACGGTCTATAAAAGTTTGTCATGTATTGAATTGTTTTTCAATCATTATGATAATCTCAAAAAGTTGTTGATTCCTTCACTTGTTGTAAGAACCAAATCTATTCTTGATTCATTTGCCAAAATCGAACAGTTTTTAAAATTAACCTTCCCAGTCGACAAAATAGCCCGAGGCGAGATTGTCACATTTGACGAAAGTACGTTTGAAAATGTGAGAAGAGTTGAAAAAGTTACGAGTGGTATAGAAAGAGAGTCCATCTTTCTAGAAACTTTTTTCTTGGCATTTGATGCGTCATTGACACTGTACACAAGTATATTGTTAGGCAAGGGTATTTTGAAAAGAGATGTACCACCAAGAGATTGTGAGATTATATTGAGAAGAAGAATTTGCTATCAAGCTGCTGAGCATGTTGTAACAATACCTTTATCAGAGGATTCACCCAATAAAAGCAAAAGTGCAATGGAGTATCTTGGCAAATACATTGCTTATATAGGAGTTCTGTTACTAATATTGATTAGTGTAGTGTTTTATAGATTGTTTAAAGTGCTATTTGGGTGAAATTAGGGGCATGGTATGGGTAAAATATTTATTATATAGAACTGTTTATAATCAATATTATCATCTTATTAATTGTAGATATTAATGGATAAGTTAAACAAGTTGGGTAGGGGAGCAAGAGAACAAAGAAAAAAAGGAAAACATACTAAGGGCAACCAGCAGCACCAGACAGTTCAAAGTTGGAGGGGGGAGGTTGTGGGAGGGAGGAGGAAGAGAAGTGAGAAAAGTGAGAAAAGAGAAAAAAAAAGAAAAACTCGTTCATTAAATGTCTTAAAAAAAACAACACCATTTGAAATACTCTAATTACATTTAATTTGAAAGTTTAACAATTTTATTCCAAAATATTATCAATACACAGACAGAGAGACAGATAGAGCGAGAGAGAACGAGCGAGAAAAAAAAAAAATAGAACGACACCGAAAAGTTCATAATTACATTAATACAATTGATACAATTAACATCAACATATATTAATCACAATTGACTTGTGTTTCTAGTAGATTTAAGGCATAAGTATTTGACACCCTCACCGCCTACCCTCATCCCTTATTTCTATTACATTTAGTAATAAGCCAACATCAACAACAACAACAAGCAACAGTTTAGGGAGGAAACAAAAAGCATTCGCTCATTTCATTTATCAACCCATCACATCAATAACACTTTCTAAACACTAGATGTCAGACTCTCAAATTTATTCAGCAACATATTCAAATGTCCCCGTATTTGAGTTTGTCACTCTGGAAGGACCAATAATGAGACGCAAAAAGGACTCTTGGATAAATGCCACACATATTTTGAAGATTGCTAAGTTTCCAAAGGCTAAACGGACAAGGATTTTGGAAAAAGACGTTCAAACTGGGATTCACGAAAAGGTTCAAGGTGGGTACGGAAAGTATCAGGGGACCTATGTTCCCCTAGATTTAGGAGCAGCAATTGCCAGAAACTTTGGTGTTTATGACGTTTTAAAACCCATCTTTGAGTTTCAATATATTGAAGGACAAACAGAAGTGCCCCCACCTGCTCCAAAACACAATCATGCATCCGCTTTGAATGTAGCCAAACGACAAGCACTGTTATTGAAAAAGCAAAAGGAAAAGCAAGTGCAGCCAACTTTGTCAGATACTAGTTTTGGCAGCAGCACTTCTGTGCCACCTACCACGGTGCCGAAAAAGAGAGGTAGACCAAAACGTGCCACATTGAGTGCAACTCCTTCCTTACAACGTTCAGACACAACTCCAATAAATAAAAGTTTAATTGACTTTAATGCAAATGATCATAGTGCCAAGAGCTCATTTATTGGTGTGGTACCTTCATTTGCAAGAAACGATACAGAGCAAGATGCGTTACAGATAATGACCAACAATATGAATCTTCGACAGGAGGACCTAGCATCTGTAGAAACAGACGATGACGAGGAATATCATAATGGTAGTAGAGGTGATGGCCTCCAAAACGGTTCATTTACAACAAAAAGGAGAAAGTACCCTGGCGGAATGACTAATGGAAATGGATTAGAGTCGCAGGCAGATCTTTTAACGTCAAAGGAGTTATTTGGAGTTTCAAGAACATCTTTTGAAAAACGGGCAAATCAACAACATAACCACTACCTGCCGTTGCAGCCGTATCATCAACCAAGCATATCTTTATCTCAGGAAAATCAAATATATTCAGACTACTTTCAAAGCCTATTGTCATATTTCCTAGATGACAATAATAAAATACGATCGCCGATACCAGATTCATTACTTAGTCCTCCACTACCCTTGTCTAAAATCCATATATATCAAACAATTGACAGTGACGGGAATACGATTTTCCACTGGGCATGCTCTATGGGGAATTTAAACATGGTTGAGTTTTTGTTGAAAACATTTACCCACTCCTTAAATCCAGATGTGAGAAATAACAATGGCGAAACACCTTTAATGTTTATGGTTAAATTCAACAATTCTTTCCAATTAAGAAACTTCCCACTAATTCTAGACTTATTGAAGGAATCAGTATTGTTGGTGGACTCCAATGGCAAAACCGTTTTGCATCATATAGTGGACACGGATAGCAAGCACAAACGGGAAAAATTTGCTCAGTACTACTTAGAATCATTATTGGAAAAGATTGTCGATGAGCGACAGGAACAGGGGGATTCCAATGGACACGCAATGGAAGATGACTTAACAAAGGATGAGCTTGTCACCAAATTTATAAACCACCAAGATTCAGATGGTAACACTGCCTTTCATATTGCTGCCCACAACTTGAACAAAAAATGTATTAAAGTATTTATCAATTACCATCGATTTATTAATTTTGGATTAAGAAACTTGGTCTCTTGTACCGTTGAAGACTATTTGGCATCACATAATTACGTACTCAGATTGGATCCTGTGGAACATGATCAAAGTAACAATAGTGATGGTGACGAAGACATTATGGAAGATTACACAAACGAAAACCAATCATTTGAGACCCAACTTCATAATTCCAAAATGGCCATCAATTTGCAAAATACCACTGCCAACCTCCTTACAGAAAAAATGACACAATTAGCTTATGCCATTGATTCAGAATTGAGTGAGAAAGACGAAGTGATATTAACGTATTTCAAAGTGTTGAGCCAGATTAATCAAATCAAACTCGAATCACAAAGAAAGATATTGTCGTTTTTTAAATTGGATCATTTGATTGAAGAATTGGAACAAAATAAAGATGATAGTCAGCAACAGCAGCAGCAGGTAACAGATGATGATGATCCTACTTCAGTTCATGGCAATTATTTGCATCTAGATTTTAAACGTGATCATATTCTCCAAGAAGAAATATACCGGTTGATGAATGATTTGACATATCAGGAGTTGCATCAACAGGATGAATTAGATAAAGTTGAACATAGTTATCGAATGACAAAGGAAAGATTACACGAAAAGGTGTTGGACGCTTCGTCTTTTGTAATTGATCAAACCCACCAACAAGGCAATGTGCACGAACAATTAGAGTTAGCCAAGCAACTACAAGTGGAAATAATCAAAAGAAAGAAACTTGTGGATGAGATTTCTAAATTAACCAAAAATGTTCCTTTACCGGAAAATCCAAATTCTAAAACCATCATCGATACGTATCCAAGTACTGATAAGCTATATAAATATTGCAAATTAATTTCGTTAAGCTGTGGAATTCCAATGGATGAAATTGAAACTTCGATTGATGCTATGGAAGAATCATTGGTCAAAAAATAAATGATGAACAATTGTATTATTATTATAATATTATGTACTAAATATACATAAATGTCTACACATAAGCTTCTTTTGCTAATTTAATCAAACTTTCCAATTCACTACTATTTTCACACATTCTGTAAAATAATGAATCCATGTTTGTAATTAATACATATGGATTATCATACTCTACTACTTTACCAGCATCCAAGACTAAAATTTTATCATAATCAATGATAGTTCTAAGTCTATGAGCAATAGTTAAAATATTCAGATTATTAAAGTGTTCTCTTAAACTTCGTTGGAGTATGTAATCTGTATTGTAGTCAATTGAGGAGGTTGTTTCATCTAACAAAATGATTTTTGTATTCCTTAAAAATGATCTTGCCAAACAAACTAATTGTCTTTCACCATGAGATAAATTACCACCACCTTCAGTAATAACTGTGTCTAAATTGCTAAATTTACTTTGATTTTCTTTTCCAGTAATTAAATGAACTTTTTTCAATGAATCCAATATTTCCGTGTCCAGGTATTGGTTTTGTATATCCATATTTGTTCTAATTGAACCAGAAAACAACACGGGAAATATGACCCTTTCAATCTTCTTTTGTTTGGAACGTTTACTATAACTGTTCGGTCGGTTTAATAGCATAATAGAATTCAAGGTTTCTTTTTTTCAATGAAGATGGTGAAATTTAATGAATGTCATTATTTCCAGTAATTTGAGTTTGCTTCCAATAAGTTTGTGTCTACTTCTGCGTACCTGGTAATTGGCTATGCTTTTGAGAGTAGTATATTTACTGGTAAATTTTTTCAAAAAATGCTCAAAAATAATCTAGTTACCCTCAACATATCTAAGCTTGTAAACCTTCATCTCCAACACAACTATACTGAATAAGTAAATAATTGAGCTGAACCTGGAAACAATTTCATTCTTAACTCATACTGGTCAACACAAGCAACAGATAATAGGAACGGTAAAACAAAGTGTAACTTCTTGGTGTAAGTTTGAATTTCTCACAGCTTATTTTTTTTTTTCGATTATGAGAATATAATTGAGTCTGTACCATATTAGTAGTCACTTACGAACTACCATATTAGTAGTCTTACTTTTTACAAACTACTTTGCATTGTCAATTTATGCTTTGTACATGATTCATGAAAACCATAGAGATGTGTACTAAAAACTGGTTTGTACTTTTGTTTCTGCTTTTGTTTTTGGCAATCTCTATATAACCATTATATATAAATAAAGAAAAAAATTCAATTAAGAACTCCTTATTTATCGTATACAGCAATGCCCAAAACAAACAAATGGAAAACATCACAAGGCTATATATATACACATACTACACACACAGCAATAATAACCAAATGGCAAACAAAAGGAAAAAAAAAAGGAAACAACATACTAATAATAATGACAATATGAACGACACATCCCATTAGGAAAATGTAAAAATGCAAGACAACAACATAGCATAATTATAACAAAACAAGAATAAGAAGCCTAATGGTTATAAGTTTTTATTTAACTTAATTGTTTTAGTTACCATTGCTATTTGCTTCAGCATTTTCTTCATCATCAACATCTTCTTCAGTTGACCCTTCTTTTGGAATTCTGGAGTCAATAGCAATATCAACAATAATTTCTCTGCCATTAACTTCTTTACCGTTAAATTCAGCAACAGCTTGCTTTTGGGTTTCTTCATTAGAAAACTTGACAAATGCAATACCCTTGTTGAATGGTTTTCTAAACTTGCCACCACGGCCTCTTCTATTATAAGGAACTCTTCTAGATGGAACATGGATCCATTTTGGTTTCAATTCCTTGAATAAACTGTTCAAAGTTTTAACGTTAACTTTGTAATCCAAGTTGGTGATAAAAATGGTATCCTTGGAAGGAGTTCCATCGGGAATAGCTGGTGTAGAATCAGTGGTAGCAGATTCACCATTACCAGTAGTAGCAGCGTCAGCAGTAGCCTCTTCTCTCTTCTTTTTAGCTTCAGCCTTCTTTTGTTCTTTTACCTTTTTGATTTCTTCTCTTTTGGCTTTGAAAGCTTCAACTCTTTCCTTTTTTTCTTCTTCAGTTGGTGGTGGAACAGCCTTTTTGATGAAAATGTTTCTTCTTTGGAATTTTTGACCATTATAAGTGGCAATGGCCTTATCAGCATCATCCTTATTTTCAAATTGAACAAAGGCAAATCCTAAATGTCTTTTGAAAACTTTATCGCCACGAGTATTCTCCTTGAATGGGATTTCAACCTCAGTGACTTTTAAATCTTGAAATAATTCTTTCAATTCATCTTCAGTGGCTTTGAAATCAACATTACCAACGTAGATTCTGTCTTCAATGACTGGTTTGGTGACTTTAGTTTCTTCAGAAGTAGACATGATTAATTAATACTTTGCTTTTGAGTAATTAGATTTCGTTTTTTTGTTTTTCAAAGAAATCAAGACTAATTATATGTACAATGGAGTTTTTTTTTTTTATAAAAAGTGCTTTGCTTTGTTATTTCAGTTAATTTTCACCTTTGATTTCAGTTAAGGGATTTCAATATTGATTGATTGATTGATTAAATTCAAAAAATCAGATTCAAGTTCAAAGTTTTCAAGTTCAAATTCAAACAATTGATTAAGAAGATTCGAATGATAATAGAATTCGAAAATAAAAAAGAAAAATTGAGTAAGAGAGAGCAGAAAAAAAAAAAAGAAAAAAGAATTCGAGGAGTGCGAGTGAGTTGAGTGGTCCGGTGGTGGTTCTTGTTCTTGTTGATTGTTGGTTGTTGTTGGCTGTTGGTTGTGGTGGTGGTGGTGGTGCGGAACACTAAAAGTTAATAATAAGAAAGAATGAAAGATAATAAGTAAAAGTAGTGTGATGGTGTACAATTAATTGACCACAATAAATTTCTCACTCACCTCGTTCTTCTTTTGCAGTTAGGAAATTCTCGGCTTTTCTTTCATTCATATTTTATGCATTTCGAGTCGGATGATTTCTTTATTATTATTATTCTTACAACTTACTATTAACGGCTAAATCAAGCTAACACATGTACACATCCATCCAATAGTTGAATTGAGCCATCAGAATGGGTTTGTAGAATAAATCTTGCCAACTATCATATACTTTACAAATTTCCTTCTAGAAGGGGGTTTACTATACATCTTTGTGTGGTCTTTTCACTTACATATTTTCTCTCCAATCACTTTCTAAACTAAGGATATTTCTAATCATGTAGTTTTTTTTATTAATATTTCGAGAATGTTCTTTTGGTTGGTCAAAGTGAGGCTCGTCAGAAGTTGCATTATACGTAGAATTAATCGGCAATTGCTGAGAAATGCACGTGATCAACTACAGACTAGATCAAACATTCTATCTCCAGAGTACGAGTTATAACAATAGTTTTTTTTATTTATATATATGAATACATAGGAAAATATATTCTTTTATAAAAGTTGTGTTCGTAAGTATATACATCTTAAATGGAAAGACTAGTAAGATGTTGACAAATGGGAAGAAGGTTATATGTATAGTTATTTTTTCTAAATTTTTCAGTTTTTTCATTCAACAAGATATTAGACAGCAGTGTAGGAAATGAAACAAAATGCAATGAAAAAGGTCATTAAAGACAGGGATTGTGGAACTTAATACTAATAAGTGAACCAGTTGAAATTGAATATGACGTATTGAAATTATGTCCTTATTATTTTCAAAGCAAAAAACGTTTTATCCCCCACAGTAGTTATACTGTCTCTCATCTAATTTACTTCAATCTGTTGAATAATCTTGGGGCAACACAATCGTTTACACAGTGTTGCAAATGGAAAAACTCTTCAATACAATCTTCTTTGTAGTGTTTGTGTTCATAATCTGGTTCTTCTTGTTCTTTGGTGACTCTCTCAATACACTCGTGGAAATGGTGATCAAATGGCTTACAAGCAGCGGTCTTGGTACATTCTTCACGCAAAGTATCCAATGGGTCAGCAGTTTCTTCTTCTTCTTCATCTTCGTCATCTTCATCATCATCTTCATCATCATCTTCTTCTTCTTCAACAGTTTCTTCGGAAACTTCTTCTTCTGGAGCATCTTCTGGTTGTTCAACTTCTACGTCTTCAACTGGCTAAACAAAAAAAATATAATGTAACGTTAGTATAACTGAAATTGCTTGCAAAGATAAACCATCTAAAACGACAGTTACATGTTCAAAAAAAATAATGAATAAGCTCATAATACATACTTCTTCAGCATAAGCAGTTGGAACAACTGATTCTAATAAATCTCTGAAAAATGACATTCTATTATTGATATTGTGTGTTCTGAATATGTAGTTCGAGGAAATCGAAGTGGTGGTAGTAGTAACGTTAAATTAAATAAGATTAAAATATATGATACTAAGCTGGATTAAGTAAAGTTTTTCTTTTTCCCGTTTTTTTTTCTTTTGAATATTCACAAGAGATCAGTTATAAGTTTCCTGTCTATCAATTGTACCAATTGGAAAATGTTTCTTACTTGGAAGCAGGTTGATTATTTTTTTTTTTTCAGATTGATGGGTTCAAAAATATTGAAACTCTACTGTGAGGGTTTGTATGGGCTAAACTATCATTCTCACCAATAAATTTTTTTCTCTTTCTTCCTTCTACTTTAACTACAAGAATAAAAAAAGTAATAAAGAAAAATCAATTATCTAATTGGTTGAAATTTTGGTGTTGTCTACACGCAAAAAAATTATCCTTTGTTTATATACAGGAAATTGTTTGCCTGTTGCTTTTCCTCACTTCAAATACTTGTAACATTGTTATATGTATTGTAAAGTTGCAAAACAGAATAGAATTAGTATGTTGGTGATTTTAATTGTGCAAAATATTAGTTCTCATTAGTGAATATTAGGACTGTCTACCACTTTCTTTTAGTACCTGAATTGTTAGTTACACATCAAACTACAGTTGAAATAATGCGCTGTCAAAGACAAGTCAAGACTACATAAGCCTAGGCATTTGGGCTTTATACAGTTCATTCAACCTACCCAGATCTCGGTATTTTTATATAGTCAGTCGCTTTGCTTGCCAAGAATGTTAGAAAAACCAGTGATTCTCGTGAAACCATCACGTGATATGCCCATCTGAAAAAATACAAAACACCATGGGTTTAGTTGGTTGTTACTGCTAGGTTTGTGAATAAAAAATTGTCTCATTATGAATAATAATAATTAACCACATCAATAACGGCACCAACCGACTAGTGCTGGTTGTAACCATTTTTGTTGTGGGTAAATTCAAGCAAATGGAGAGACCACTGGCTGAGAATGTAGTGTCATTATTTTCTTAAATCCGCATCATAGTTCCGTTTTATTCGGGTACAATTCCTAAAGTGGATTTTAAGCATGCGAGGCGAGGCTATTGGTTGGTTGGTTGGCCCGCCGGTTGGTGGCGAGTGGGGCTTCACCCAAACTACGAACAATGGTTAGAAAAACAAAAATGGGACGGACATTGTATTTTGTCAGATCGTAGAAGGCGGGGGTGCTGCCATACATTCCCCCCTCCTCTCCAACAGATTCTCTTCTTTGTTTCGTTTGATCTTGATTGTTTTTTAAGCCATACGGTGATAAGAATTCTTGAATTCAACTGACGAGCTCTTTCTTTTTCTTTTATCATTGGTTATTCAGTACTTCCCTACTTTCCAAGAAGACTAATGATATATTGACAGCTACAAGATTCTATCCATCTATCTCATCCTATTTGTTAACATATAATATGTACTGAAACTGCTCGAATTTATAAAATGTTGGTTATATTTTCTTTTTGTTCGTTTAACACCCCATTTCCAATTACACATACATACACACATACACATAACTATCCTTGCTTCATCTTGCTTTAACATTCCAAATTGTTTTCTTTTTTTTTTATTATAACATTATTTTATATTTGATTTTATAATAGCATTTGTTTTCCATTTTATTCTTCTGGTTGCCATTTAATTTTAAAAGTAATCAAACAACAACTGTTGACAATAAAATACTTCAACAACTAGAAAATAGTCAACCAATGGTCAATATCCAACCTCAAAACGCCACCGAGTCTGCAGTCAATCAGTCTTGTGAGCCTATTACAACCCCTGCGTCTTCGGAATATGAAGGCTTTGATCACAATGAAGTTAGACAGTTAGCAAAGATCTTAACCAATGATAACGATGACTCTGCAAAGTCAAGTTTGGTCCGACAACTATCGAATATGAATAATGTTCCTGGTGTAAACCCATGTGACGCAAACAACCTCCCTCCTCAGCTAAATCCAAATTGTGATCAATTTGATTCTAAGTTGTGGATAAAAAATTTGAAGAAACTCTATGAATCAGATCCAGAATATTGGCAGCATTCAAAGTTGGGTGTTGCATATACAAACTTGCGTGTATATGGGATTGCAAACGATGTTGACTACCAACCCACGGTCACGAATCTACTTTGGAAATTAGGTGGTGAAGCGTTTCGAAAGTATTTTAGAAAAAATGACAAGACCCAGTATTTTGATATATTGAAACCAATGGATGCCATTATGAGACCCGGAGAACTTACCGTAGTTTTGGGTAGACCGGGTGCTGGTTGTTCCACATTACTAAAAACAATTGCTGTCAACACGTATGGATTTCATGTTGCCAAGGAATCAAAGATTTGCTATGATGGATTAACTGCCCATGATATAGAAAAGCATTTCCGAGGCGAGGTCATTTATTCAGCCGAGACAGAGGTTCATATACCTCATATGACAGTTGGCGATACTTTAGAATTTGCTGCCCGGTTGCGAACTCCACAGAATCGAGGTGATAATATAGATAGAGAAACTTATGCTAAACATATGGCCGATGCTTATATGGCAACATACGGAATTTCCCACACTAGAAATACAAAAGTCGGTAATGATATTGTGAGGGGGGTCTCTGGTGGAGAACGGAAACGTGTCTCCATTGCCGAAGTCTCACTAAGTGGTGCTAAAATCCAGTGTTGGGATAATTCAACCAGAGGGTTAGATTCGGCTACTGCATTAGAATTTATACGAGCATTGAGAACCTCAGCCAAAATTTTAGACTGCACTCCTGTGGTGGCAATCTACCAATGCTCGCAAGACGCTTATGATTTGTTTGATAACGTTAGTGTTTTATACGAAGGTTACCAAATTTTCTATGGTAAGGCTTCCAAAGCCAAAGAATATTTTGAAAAAATGGGTTGGAAATGTCAACCACGACAAACAACGGCTGATTTTTTAACATCATTAACTAATCCAGCGGAAAGACAGACTTTACCAGGGTTTGAAGATAGAGTACCTCGGACTCCACAAGAATTTGAAAGCTATTGGAAACGCTCGCCAGAATATTCAGGACTCATGGGCCAAATTGATGGATATTTTGTTGATTGTGAAACCTTGAACACCAAAGAAGTTTTCCATCAAGCACATGTGGCCAAACAGTCAAATCATATTCGCCCTTCTTCACCATATAGAGTTTCCTTTTTTATGCAAATTAAGTATTTGGTTGGGAGAAATTTTAAACGATTAAAAGGTGACCCATCATTGGCAATTTTTAGGGTCTGTGGACAAATAATAATGGGGCTCATTTTGTCATCGGTGTTTTATAATTTGCAGTCGACAACAGAATCATTTTATTATCGTGGAGCAGCATTATTCTATGCTGTTTTATTTAATGCATTCTCCTCATTGTTGGAAGTCATGACAATGTATGAAGCTCGACCAGTTGTTGAAAAGCATCGGAAATTTGCCTTGTATTGTCCTTCTGCTGATGCCTTGGCGAGCATTATATCTGAATTACCAGTGAAATTAGCCTCGTCAATTTCATTCAACCTTGTTTTTTATTTTATGGTAAATTTACGACGTGACCCAGGCCGGTTTTTCTTTTATTGGTTAATGAATATATGGGCAACATTGGTGATGTCCCATTTTTTCCGGACCATTGGTGCTGTGACGACGTCATTGGCCGGAGCAATGACCCCATCAACCATCTTATTGTTAGCCATGGTTATTTATACTGGGTTTGTAATTCCTAAACCAAGTATGTTGGGATGGGCCAAGTGGATTACTTATATTAATCCCGTAAGCTATATATTTGAGTCGATCATGGTCAATGAGTTTTATGATCGTCAATTTGAATGTTCACAATATATTCCGTCTGGACCCGGATATGAGAATGTTGATTCTAAAAATAAAGTGTGCACTGCTGTGGGGTCAGTTCCAGGAGAACCATTTGTCAACGGAACCAACTACTTGAAATATGCTTACCAATATTATAATTCCCACAAATGGAGAAATTTGGGTATTGCTATTGCATTTGCTGTTGTATTCTTGGGAGTTTACATTTGGTTAACTGAGTACAATAAGGGAGCAATGCAAAAGGGTGAAATTGTATTGTTTCTCAAAAGTGGCTTGAAAAAACACAAAAGAAAAAATCAAAAAGCTACTGGTACTGCTCTTGAAGATATTGAAACGGGTAAATTTAGCAATGACAAATTAGTTTATCCTAGTGACATTGAAGAAGAAGAAGAAGGTGCTACTGATAAGAGACTCAATCTTTCCGGCACTGACAACCGACCAGAGATTTTTTTCTGGAAAGATTTGACATACCAAATTCGAATCAAAAAAGAGGATCGGATTATTTTAGACCATGTTGATGGTTGGGTTGTTCCTGGGCAAATCACGGCATTAATGGGTGCTACTGGTGCTGGTAAAACTACCCTTTTAAATTGCTTATCGGGGAGACTAACTGTTGGTGTTGTCACGGAAGGAGCAAGATTGGTCAATGGCCATTCACTAGATTCATCTTTCCCAAGGTCAATTGGGTATGTTCAACAACAAGATTTACATTTACCTACTTCAACTGTAAGAGAAGCGTTTCGGTTTTCAGCATATTTACGACAACCCAACTATGTGTCCAAACAAGAAAAAGATGAATATGTTGAATACATAATTGATTTATTGGATATGAAAACCTATGCTGATGCCATTGTCGGAGTTGCTGGTGAAGGTTTAAACGTTGAACAGAGGAAAAGGTTAACTATTGGTGTTGAATTAGTTGCTAAACCTAAATTGTTGTTATTCTTAGATGAACCGACATCAGGGTTAGACTCTCAAACTGCCTGGTCGATTTGTAAATTGATGAGAAAGTTGGCTGATCATGGACAAGCTATATTGTGTACCATTCATCAACCATCAGCTCTTATTATGGCTGAATTTGATAGACTTTTATTTTTGCAAAAAGGTGGTCAAACGGTGTATTTTGGAGAGTTGGGACAGAATTGCCAAACCATGATTAATTATTTTGAAAGAAATGGTGCTGATCCATGTCCTAAGGAAGCCAATCCAGCAGAATGGATGTTAGAAGTTGTTGGTGCTGCTCCTGGATCTCATGCTAAGCAAGATTATTTTGACGTATGGAAAAACTCTAATGAATATCAAGTTGTTAAAGACGAAATTAGTAGAATGGAAATTGAGTTATCAAAATTGTCACCGTTACCACTGTCATCTAATGGACGTGATGAAAAAGAATCCCGATTGACATATGCGTGTCCACTTTGGAAACAATATTTGTTGGTAACGTGGAGAACTATAGTTGAAGATTGGCGAACTCCAGGGTACATTTATTCCAAACTTTTCTTGGTGGTTTCGTCGTCATTATTCAATGGGTTTTCCTTTTTTAAAGCAGATAAAACTATCCAAGGGTTACAGAATCAAATGTTTGCCATTTTCATGTCATTTATTCCATTCAATACTTTGTTGCAACAAATGCTACCATTTTATGTGAAGCAACGAGATTTATTTGAAGTTAGAGAATCCCCTGCTAGGACTTTTAGTTGGTTTGCGTTTATTGCTGCACAGATAACTTCGGAAATTCCTTTCCAAATAGTTCTTGGTACCATTGCATATTTTTGTTGGTATTATCCAGTTGGGTTATATGTTAATGCTGAGCCAACCAACCAAGTGGTCAGTCGTGGAGTCTTAACTTGGTTATTGCAGGTATCATTTTATGTTTATGTTTCGACCATGGGACATTTATGTAATTCGTTTCTTGAGCTACCTGATGCTGCGGCTAATTTGGCAAATTTATTGTTTTCATTATGTTTGATGTTTTGTGGGGTCTTGGCTGGACCCAGTCAGCTACCACGATTTTGGATCTTCATGTATCGATGCAATCCATTTACTTACCTAATTCAAGCAATATTATCCACCGGGTTGGCCAATACCAGAGTTGTATGTTCTGAGCATGAATATGTGGTTGTTGAGCCGCCTGCAGGTCAAACTTGTCAAGAATACATGCTGGTATTTATAACGATGCATGGAGGTTATCTATTACAGTCAAACAATGGTGCTGCAGAGTCAGGGACATGTAGCTATTGTACAATGGATGAAACCAATACGTTCTTGAAATCGGTCAATGCATTATTTAGTCAACGGTGGAGAAACTACGGTATTTTTAATGCATTTATTGTTATTAATGTTGCTCTTGCGATTTTCTTTTATTGGTTAGCTAGAGTTCCCAAAGGCAATAGAGAAAGTAGAATCAAACATAGAAAGGAAGAATAACAACTTGATGCTGGTAATATCAAAAGAAGTAGAAGAAAAACTTGCTAAGGAAAAGGATGTAATTGGAATTAAAAGTAGAATAGAATTATTTAGCTTGTTGTTAATATATTAGTTACAATTATATTAGGCCGTACATTAGAGGGAACTAAAAATACTGGTAAAAAAAAAACTGCTTTAGATCGTATGATAAATCGTATGACTTTAGAACCATGGATTTCAATTGTAAGATATAGGAAGTAGATTTAGACGTAAGATGTGGTTATGCATATTAAAGCGAATCTGAATGCAAGTTGGGTTTAGTCAGATTCACTCATTTCCATTTTTTTCGGCCTAAAACTAATATCCTATATGAACGAACAGTTCATCAGTTGATAATGGGGATCAACAAGTTGGCAACAAAAAAAAACTTGAAAGAAATGGTAACTATTACGACACAAAAGTAAAGAAAGGGGAAGAAAAATAAAAGCCTGTTTCAATTAATCAACTGATCCAATAATTATCATGGAGTCGTTTTTGTATTTCCACTCAACAACAATAACAACAATAGTAGTAAATCATTTGGATCAAACCAATTAAAATAACTGGATTGGTAATAATAATTGACAAAAAAAAAAATAAAGAAGTCAACCCCAACAACCAAATAATTATTAAAATGGTGTGATTATCATTTCAGGTGACATGAAAATATATTTGGAGGGGGAAGTGAGGTGGAAAATTGAGAAGGCTTTGGAGTTGGGAAAGATTCATATTGTGTATGTGTGCTCAAAGTTCAATTAGAAACGAAAAAGTGAGTTGATATTTTACGATTGTCATGTTTTACACGACTAGCTAAATAAGGTGGTGGTGATGGCCAATTACACATCCATCTTACTTCTTGGTCGTTCATATCTTAACTGACAAACTATGAAACTTCTCTCATCCTCGTCGTATTCTAAGAGTTCATTCAAAGATTGGTGTTGGGTATGCCTTTTTTTTTTACTTGTAATTGATAAATTTTAACACACTGCTGGAACGATCACCACCACCTTCTCTTTTTTTTTTGGTTTGTACTGAGATCATCATCCCACAACACCAATAACAATAACGACAACGACAACGCCAAACAAAAAATTAAAAACAAATGATCTGCAACTTGAGAATTTTGCAAGTCCTATTTTTTCTTTTGACACGTCAAGTGATAATTGAAGAATAATTTGAAATAACAACCACAACAATTCAAAGTTGAGCAATTGTTCTGCTAATTATCTGATTTTTCTTTTTTGTTAATTTTCTTAATTTTGCAATTAATTGTCTCATTTATTAAAAACTACATTGTTCTTTTCTAATTATCTTCTTTCTCTATAAAAGTCAATAGTTTTTTCCCACTTCCTTTTTTTTTCTTTCTCTCCCTTGCCTGAATAAGAGAAATAAAGATATAAGAAAACTAACAATCCAATTTCCTAACACCTACCCACTCAAACAAATACGCACACACATACATACAGATAGACACATACTCAATCATGGTCACCACTGAACAAATTCATGACACGTCTTTCCCAATTAGAGAAAGAATGGAAGCACTTATCCGTTTGAAACAACAACAAATCACCGATGCTATTGCCGAATTAGACACAGTTAAATTTCACACCGATACTTGGTTAAGAGGTGACAATGGTGGTGGTGGTCAATCAATGGTTTTACAGAATGGTACTACATTTGAAAAGGGTGGAGTGAATATCTCAATTGTGCACGGAAAATTACCACCACAGGCTGTTGAAAGAATGAGAGCTGATCACTCTAATTTGAAAGGATCATCCAAGGATGGTAGTGTCAACTTTTTCGCTTGTGGATTATCATTGGTTATTCATCCAATTAACCCTCATGCCCCAACTACTCATGCCAACTATAGATATTTTGAAACCAGTGATCCTGAAACTAATGAAATCCAAACATGGTGGTTTGGTGGTGGGGCCGATTTAACTCCATCTTATTTGTATGAAGAAGATGCCAAATGGTTCCATCAACAACATAAAGATGCCTTGGATAAATTTGATCCGGAATTGTACCCTAAATACAAAAAATGGTGTGATGAATATTTTTTTATCAAACATCGTGGTGAAACTAGAGGTATTGGTGGGATCTTTTTCGATGATTTCGATAGTAAACCTGCTGATGAAATATTGAAAATTGTTGAATCATGTTTTGATGCATTTATCCCAGCCTATGCTCCAATCGTTGCTAAAAGAAAAGACACTCCTTATACTCCAGAACAGAAAAATTGGCAACAAATTAGAAGAGGAAGATACGTTGAATTTAATTTGGTCTTAGATCGTGGTACTCAATTTGGATTGCAAACTCCAGGGTCTCGAGTTGAAAGTATTTTAATGTCATTACCAGCAACCGCAAGTTGGGTGTACGACCATCATCCTGAACCAGGATCAGAGGAAGACAAATTATTGCAAGTTTTGAAAAAACCTATTGAATGGGTTTGAACTTTATGATGATGTAGCTAGATATCAAAGACTTAGTTGTTTTGTGTTTTCTTTTTTGTTGTTGTTACAATTGTAATGTTGAATGTATTTTTTTAAATGACTTAACTGACAACAATAATGAAGTTTCCAAGGCTCTCGTTCTTTATTTAGTATTTTTTTTTGTTCTCAGTTCGTAGTGTGATTCATAGAATATCATGTACATATCAATCAAATAAAATGAAAGAACCTTAAGTTTGGGCACTTTCGAAGTAAAGCATTTAGAGACTAAAAGTTGGTCTTTAAATTAAGTAACAACTGGTTTGCGGCTACCATATACGAAATCCATTTTTTTGGTGAATTTTTGCAAACAATTTTAACATAAAAAAAATCACCCACAAAACTCTTACCAATACTAGCTAGCTTAAATTAATGGTAAAATATATTTAGAAATTGATAATATGAATGTAAAATATATAACCAAATTATCTGAAAACCAGACAAACAAAAAAAATAAACTGGACGAGATAAGAGTCGAACTCATGACCTTTCCCATGCTAAGGGAACGCGCTACCAACTACGCCACACGCCCGTTGTTAAGTTTCAAAATGGCCCTTCATTTATAAACCAGCTACGTTAATACTTTCAGCTTGTGGAACCCTGCTGAAACAGGGAATTAATCATACTCTCAACTTATAAATTAAGCACAGGCTTTGTTTACTTGATCATACAAAAAAGTTGATTCTTGTTCACTGAAATTAACTTGATATTGATTAAGGGTTGATTTTTAAAGCAAGCTATCTATTTGTCACTAACTATATTATATTAGAACATTTATTATTTTGACCAAACGATAACAGATAAATTAGGAAATGACTTCTTCCTTTTGAAATTTTCAAATATCAGTAATTATTTTATCTAATCGATCTATCAAATCTAAAAAATCTTTCAGATGTAACAGGGTTCTGATAACTGATCTTAAAGAAGAATTACTAATTTTTTTCAATTCATTTATATCATCTAGAAAAACAGATTGTAATTTTCTTGGTAATGTTTGCGTCGTTGCATCAATTGTCAAATTGGTAGATACAACTTTATTAGTAGTTTCAGGAATTTTGCCTTGGTGCATAACATGACCTGGTTGAGAAAATAATTGATAAATTTGTGGCTCAATAATCTGTGATGGTGGTTGCAGTGGTTGTGTTGAGAAAGAGGAAAAACATGATGCCATATTTTGTGATGGTAATTGAATTGGAATTTGGGATGCAGGTTGTATCAATGGGTACATTTGTGTATCAGAAATGGATTGGATTGGTTGAACGATTTGTGAGTCATTTGATTGTATGTTACCATTATTTTGTTGAGATTGAGCTTCGGTTTCATTCATGTTATCCTTGATCTTTATTTGAAAATTAAACCCTCTCAACATAGTACAGCATGTGTCAAAATTGCTTGTCACCTCATTGATCAAGCTGACTTGGAATCGTTTAAAAACTATTCCATTATTATTGACTTGCTTAACCCCAATGCAAGGTTTTCTACACAATACCGTTGTTTTACATTTATTGGTATTGAAAAGATTAAAATTATCCTTATTTGATTGTCTAGTTAGTTAAAAATTCTAGTATAATAAACAAGCACAAATGAATAGCTGAAAACTATAGACGAGAAAGAGTATACGTACCAAATTTGAGCCTTTCCAATGAACAATAACATCAATTTGATCAGCCTGATCACCATTATAGACAAATGTCACTGATAAATTAGTCCTTTGTGGATAGTGATACCATGAGTTTGTGTCTGATTTATAAACTGAATATTTATTGATATTATAATTATAAGCCTGGGAGGGCATTTTTAGCATCAAGTGTAATAAGACTAAAGAAAAAGATGAATTTTTTTTTTGGCAACACAGTTGTTGAAGCCTTCATAAAATTTTATCCATCAGAGACAGCAAAAATCATGCTTACTTTCAATTGTATATTTTGGTTCAGTTTAGATAAGCATATAGTTTTTTTGGTTTCAAACACCAACGACCAGCAGTAAATGCTTCACTCAATCAGATTATCTAGTAGATACTATTAATGGTCTTTACAATAAAGAAAATAGGTTATTTATAAAGAAATCTTCACATAACCACTGAAACATGTACTATCCTGCTAGAATATTGTATTTGACAGTTTAGTAAATGTATTGAATTCACTTTTTGGTTGCAAAAAAAAAAAATTCAACCACATATAAATTTATTTTTGTCGTTGTTGGCCTGGTCTTAATAAGTAGCATTAGCTCGTACTAGCTACAACTGGTAGATATTGATCAACTAAAACTATTATTTTACTCAAACTAAGTGGTGACCGTTCTCTAAAAGAAACTAGTCATACTTGGGTTACTAATAAAACTCCTCGGCAAAACCACCTGAGCTTGAAGAGAATTCGCACGACTTGTCAAATTTTTCCCCCACACCTTTGAATACAAGTGGTATTTTTTTTTACGTGTGAAAGTACAAATTGATACCATGCGGATATGTGGAGGAAAATGCTAATAGAAATCTCAAAAGGAAAAGAAAAAAAAACCACCTTTTCTTTAGCTCTCATATAAACCCCAACATTCTTACAATTTCCACTTTAGCAAACTCTATATCATTCAGTATACCCCAGCCGACCGTATTATATCAATTGTAATGTCAAACTTATATCAAAGCTTGGGTCCTCAAGGTAGAGCATTATTATCACAGAATGGTCCTGGAATACCTTCAACCTTGCTGGGCACCCCAAATACCAATCTGTCACCACAAGAACTAGATTTTCTTATTAATGAATTAAGAAACCCTAAACCAGATACTACAATCAATAAGGTATTAGGATATTTATATAATTACATTCCTTATATCAGACATGAACATAATTTACGACTTGTTATAGCAAGTTTTTTAAATTGCCCTGTTTGTTTTGGTGGTAGTGGTACTAGTATCAGTAGTAGTTTTGAATTTGAGAAGAATTATTTAATTATTGAAGTAGTCAAGTTAATTATTGATAAAAAATTGAAAATTTCAATGCCAGTAATATCAATCAAACAATTTTATACCATAATTTTAAAAGAATTACAAAATTTTCAACATTACAATCCAATAATGAATAGTTGGAAAATTTTACCCATTATCACAGGAATATTATTATCTAATGAATTGCGTGATCAATTGTATACTGAGGTCAATTTCGTTGAATATAAATGGTTTTTTGCTAATTTAGATAAAGAAATATATCAATTGTTTAACAATGCATTACCTTATAGTTTGTCTCAAAGTCTTGATAATAATATCAATTATTTGAGTTTGATGAGTTTAGCCTTAGTATTTAAGAACAGTGAGAGGCATCACAAAGATTCCAGTGATACAGTTGTTCATACCAAGAATATCAGTAATATATTTATGATACAGAAATTGACTGAAATGATATTTCTTGATCGTAAAGTATCAATGTTGGTGTATCAGAAATTTTTCCAATTGAATCCCCATAATGAAAACATTGAATCAGTTATACTGAATGACATTATGAATAAACCAGTGGTCAAACATTTGAATAAACTTTCATTTTTACTTGAGCATTATTTTTCAGCATTAGATTTTACTCAGTTAGAAGACCAAGTTGTTGGACAAAGTTTAATTATAATAACCAATTTCAACAAACACTTGAATCATGAAACAAAAAATTATACACTTTTCAATAATTTCAATAACACACCTGACGCAAGAACAGGTAATAATCCATTGACACAGAATTTCTGGTTTACTATGAAGAATTTGTTGTTTTCACAAATAATTATATTTCAAGGTATTTTAAGTCGATTTTTAACAGCTAACAGTAGACTATTGACCAATAAAACTTTTTTTTGGTTTTCTCCAAAAAAGTATTATGGTAATCGAATAGATACTACTAATAATAATAACAATATTGAATACCAATATAAAGATATTTCATTGCAGATTATGACCAATTTGTATTATATTAATTTTATTTTGCTATCTATTGGACAAGGTGGGTTTGATAATTATAATTTTGTTTATTATTTAACCATTGAATTGGCACTTACTACAGGGGTCAGATTTGAAAAATTGACATTATGTCTAATGAATAATTATCAAGAAATCAATATGTATCCTGATGTGTTAAATTCCAATTATATAGATACTTCTAAGATATTATTTGTATTGGGAGTATGGGAAAACTATTTTCAACAAATGAATCGTCTTACCCAACATCGACAACAAGAAATTTTTAATAAAGAAATTTATAACATTGTGATTAACTTGGTTGATGCTAAAAAATATACTAATAATGATTTATTAGAAGCTAGTCATTCGGTATTGTTATTTTATTTTGCCAATAATAGTAAAGTCAATTTAGATGATGTTATGCGATATGTTGAATTGGTGCTTGAGCAATTTCCGCAAAGAATATCTGCAACTCAATTGAGTATTGCCATTGAAACCATTGGTAAGAAAATTTTATCCAATCCAATTAGTTACAATAATAATAACAGCAGAGGGAACAATATTTTCATTAATTCGGCAGAGAAGTTTTTCATATTTTTATTGAACAAATATTCTAGAATTGAACCCGGTGTTCCAATTAAACCCAAATCAATTACGTCAGTATTATCCTCAGGATCCGGGGAGGCGAATGTGTCATTTACATCAGCACAACCAGTCAATGAGATTGAAGCACATGCTACTTTGAATACATTAGAACAAGAGGGGAAATTAGCCAATGATGTTATTGATGAGAATAAAGCTAAGGCACCATCAAAGAAAATCATAAAAAAATATTTACCTGATCTTGTTGGTAAAACCAAGACCAATTCTGACAACCATCCATTTGAATTTTTTGATAATCGATTAACACCAGAAACAGCAAGAGAAGCAACTATAGTTTCATTAATTAATTTGGTTCCATACTTTCCATTATCAGTATTTATTCCGTGGTTAAACCAAGTTTGGGATTTAATTGTGCGAAGTGATTCAAAGGAACAACAATTTTTATTCAATATGTTATGGAAAGTTATTAGTGAGAGTTTAGATATAAATCGAGGAGATTTAGCCATTAGATGGTGGTATGAAGAGAAACAATTTACTGCTAAACAACAAAAATTCGTTGGAAAGTTTTAAGAAATCAATAAGGCTTTTCTTTTGTGGTTAGAGAATCTAGATTTTCAATGTGACTTTGTACTATTTTTTTTTCTTGCCCCAGAGGTTTACTCAAGATAATGAAAATAAAATCACCACTTGAATTGCAAGAGAGCTGATTAGAAAGAAATAAAGTAGTGTTGTAGAATTATAATATAGTGGTATCTATTTCTCTTTACTTTGCTCATATCAATACATAATAATCAACTATTATCTGTTGTCTTAAAACGTTAAAGCCCTGCTAGAAGTATTATTATAAATAGATAGTAACAGATAAAGTAAGGGAGGTTGCGTTGACAAATGAATAATATTTGACAGCGAATTTATTATAGTATCATCAACAGTTGTCCCCACCTCGTCTCGGAACCCCACCCTAAATTCTACCCCAGATGATTAAGTTATTTTCTTTTTCTTAGCGGCACGTGAGAACTTATACGAGAATAAAATAATACAATGTAAAATTTATATACAAATTTCCAATTTGAAGTATATTTTAGTATTGCTATATCTAAAAGAGTATTTCTATATGAGTCTCCAACAACGAAGTAAAACGTTTTGAAAAAAGAGAATAAAGAGAGCCAAAAATATCACAAGATAAATTTAATTAGTTGCCAATATGTCAAGAATTAAAGGAGAACAATAACATACCAAGAAGTTAACTTTACCGATTTACCCAATTGTGACACATTTGGAGAGATTGTACTATTCCTCAATGTCTTTTACATTAAATTTCACAACCGAATGTAAATGATATTTCAATTAAATATAATTTCAAATTGTAGTGACAAATTGAGAATATTTGTTTTCTTGAATAATTACATTTTTATAAACCAAATAATAAATTGTAGATATTGTTTATTCTGTATTGTAGTTGGTTGGTTGTTGTTGAACTAAATACACTATTAACATCCGTTTAACCGAAGGGGGAAAGAAATTTACACCAAAACGAGGCAACAAGAAAAAAAATAAAACAACAATCCCGAAAATCTGGGGGAGAAACAAACAACAACAGAATACACACGCTAAAGAAAGAAAGAAAGAAAGAAAGAAAATAGTAGGGTATAAGAAAACTTATTGTTGAAGTTCATAATTTCAAATAATTTACAATCAGAATATATACAAATCAAATACTCATAAAATTCTAATCACTTCCTCCTCCTCCTCCTATTCCACCAACTCTCCACCAAAGAAAAAAAAAAACAGATAAAATCAAAACATATTTCTTTCCACATTTTTCTCCCCTTCTTCTATACGTTTGTTCTTTACACCTTTTTTTTTTGAATTGATTCATTTATTGATATATCCATTCGCCTCATTTATAATATCAAACCCATACCAATCCAAATCATTTTGGTAATTGTTTCAAATATTGCTAATTTAAATCATTAAATAGCAATATCCACCACATATATATCTTTACTTATTTATACTATTATTTAACAGAATTTGATTTCATTTTTGGTAACAACTGAATCCAACTCTTTTTCCCCACCCGCCCATTTAAAGATAGATTATCAGTATTTCTCATAATCAACCAAAAGTCAAGAACTATTCTACTATTCAGAAAACTTATTATTCGAGCCACTTCTTTTTTTTTTGAGTCAGATCATTCCATTTATCCGATACAAGCATAATCCTTGCTTTTGATTAACAAAAATAGAAGAAACCATGTCAAAGAAAAATAAAAAATCTGATGAAAAAAACGTTTCCTCCAATTTCAAACTAATAAGCACATCTTCAGGAGTTCGTGTTTCACAAGCTTGTGATAGGTGTCGAATAAAAAAAATCAAATGTGATGGTCAATCACCTTGTCGTAACTGTCAAAAAGTTAGTGTTGAATGTAAAACCAGTGACCGATTATCGAGAAAATCGTTCCCCAAGGGGTTTACCCTGTTTTTAGAAGCAAAAGTCAAAGAGTTAGAGGATGAAAACCGGGAATTACGTGAAAAATTAGGTGACAATAACGATGCTCCTCCTTTTGAACCAGTGGAAAATAAACATCTGGTTAGTACTGCTGACACCAGTAATATTACAACAGTAAACACCACTCCAACACCATCTACAATTCCCACTACGACAACTACTAGTAATGATAAAGTTTTATTTCAAACAAACAATCAATCAGTTCCAATTAATAACCCGATTGATCAAATTTTCAATTTGGATGACAAAGGTATAATTATAGGTAATGACAATTTGAATTTTGAGTCACAATTCAATCATTTATTAATCAATTTGAATTTGCCATTTTTGAAAATAACAAACAGTCACAACTATTTACTAGATGACCCTGATAGCTACTTGTATCATCCTTCCTACACAAAGAGTAACAAATTCCACAATCGAGACTTGGATTTAATTTATAACCCATTAACTGGTACAAACACTGAAACAGGTTTACGGAACGAACTACCTACTGACGTTTATGATTTATTCATTAAATTAATCAACAATTTCAAGAAGATATTCAAATCTAAACGAGAAATGGATAATCAAATTGTATTGTTCTTTTTACACTATAACATTTTCATTCCGATTTTTGATTATAACGAATTCATGGAATCTTATAATGCTTTCCATACTATGTATCCGTTTATTTTCACCTATGATGATTCTTCAATCAATGGATTCAATTTATCGAATACAAATAATTATCAAATTGTCAATAATTATTTAATGACTATTATTCAAATCTATGCCATGATCCTGATCAATAATCCAACCTTAAATTTAAATTTGCTCTTAAATCACACAGACCCTCATTATTCAATCAATCGAGACAAATCAATAATCAAGTCCCTTTATGATTTCCTACCATATTTTAATGGATTCCACATTTCAATTGGCCAATTACAAACGTATTTATTATTTTTGTACTATTCATTGTTGACTAATAACAAGGAAAAATCTTTGATACTTTCTTCTTTGGTTAATGCCTTTATTGGTATTTTAGGAATCAATCTAAATTCCAAGAACTTGTTTTTCAATGATCTTGCTTTGAAACAACAACAACGAAGAAATAGAGTCAAAATATTTTGGGTTTTCAAAATCTTGTTGAAATGTTTCAATTTGAAATTTGGTTTCAAACCAAGTTTAAATACCACCGTGATTAATCCCGTGACAATTGATCGGTATTTCCAATTAACACCAGAAAAATTGTCTTCTTTATTGGATGATAATGATGATTTATTCAACACTCTATTGAAGCCAAGTATTGAATTTCTCAATTTAATGAATATAATTATCCCGTCGTCGTTTTCACCAAATTATTACCAATATCTCAAACAAGACAGAAAGAAGAAAGATAAAGATAAAGACAAGGATAAAGA
>OBUW01000208.1_pt1 | contig 42348 bp, 60 predicted proteins | sample 1475761 | NCBI WGS metagenome assembly OBUW01 (sample SAMEA2579908, study PRJEB22360) | human gut metagenome | biome: human gut; feature: human-associated habitat; material: faeces | place: Denmark | collected 2008/2010
ATAAAAATGCCCCACAATCGTTAGAGTATCTGTCTAACAATTATGGGGCACTTCATAGCGAGCAGAGGGCCTTTTTGCGTGTTTAATTCAAACACGCATTTGGGACTAATCTAATCAATCATTGCAACGTCGCCCATGAATACAAGCGAATTGCTTATTGGATCGTAGGTCATATTGTATCCTTCTTCAACTGGTCTATCTTCAAGATTACCGCATACATGCACGGTCGCATTGGGAGGAAACTTTTTCAATAACTCAATGAGGTCAGATAGACTGTAAATGCCATCTTCTGGTAATAGTGTGTAATCATCCATTTCGATTCCTCCTGTTACCTGATGTATAGACTTTCGCCAGGGTAGATCAGGCTGTAGATTGACTTGCCGTTGTTAGCGGCTAACGTGTACATGCTAATGCCATACTTGCTGGCAATGCTCCAGAAGCTGTCACCATATCGAACCGTGTAGTACGTGTGACTTGATACGGCCACTGAATAGCCACCAGAGACACGCAATACATCGCCTGGGTGAATCACACTGTAGATTGACTTACCGTTGTTAGAAGCCAAAGTATACATGCTCATGCCATATTTGTAAGCAATCGACCACCAACTGTCACCAGACTGAACCGTGTAGGTAGAGCCATAGCTTACTGATGACACGCTGGTCGTTGTCAGCAGCTCAACATTGCTTCGGTTGATCCAGCTCATGATGCCACCAAGCAATACGTTTGACCCAGATACTTGCTGAACAGTGTACGTCTTGCCCTGAACCCAGCTAGGCATTGCGACACCATTAGCCCAACGGGTTGTGCCGAAGTTTACCTTAACACTATCACCAACTTTGATCTGGCTAAGCGTGGTATTGTTAGCTTTCTGGCCTGCTTTTGTCGCTGGTGTGCTCGTAGCAGGCTTAACATAAGTTTTACCACTACCTGTTGTCGTGCTACCGTTGTAGCCTGAATCAGTGATGCCGGTTAGATCAACGTTGCCATCAAGGCCGCCAGCGCGATAGGTGGAAGTGAACTGGAAGATACCTACATTGTCAAAACTCGGGAAGTAGCCATAATTCGGCACGGTAGTGACATTGTAATCAGGATATTCAGCAAGCCATAACTGATAGCGGCTGGCAATCTGTGACAAGTCAATGTGGCTCATCAAGAAGCTCTTATAGCCGTAAAGCATTGGTGTGTAACCAGCATCACGAACGTAGTCGAGCGCCCACAGCAAAGTTGCCGTGTTTGTTGACCCAGCTTCGTAGTCAAGCGCAACAATCGATCCTTTTGGCGTTTGAACTTCAGGCAAGAAATGATCTAGCACTTGCTTGGCCAAATTGGTGTTATCGATATTCTGCCACCAAATATAGGTGTGAGCCCGCTTGCCAGCGGCAATCAAGGATGCAACCTGTGTCTTGTACGTGGTTTGCTCATATGTGCCGTAGCCGCTATAGCCACCGATTTGAGAGATGCCGAACTTGTCAGTGGAATAACCAAAGACACCGTTATCTCCTTGGTACCGGCTCCAGTCGACACCTTGGTCTCCCTTGGCCGCATTGACCTGCGATGGCAGGGCAAAAGAAATAGCCGCCAAGAAGGCGACTACCAAGGTGATTAGTTTAGTTTTAAATTTCATGGTGCCCTCCTTATTGCTGTGGAGCAACAGATGCCGGAGCTGACTCCGCCGGTGCTGAAGAAGACGTCTCTGGAACCACTTCACTAGCAGCAGTTACCTGGTCAGCCTCTTTATCCGCTTGCAGTGCCTTAATCTGATCCTCTAGCGCCTTGATCTTAGCTGCCTTGGTGGTAATGAGTGCCGGGTAAGCTAACGCCTGCTGACTATCACTAACGCCCTCCGTGGTTGGATCAACCGCTACCCCGACAATGGTCAATAATGCAAACACTGCATTGACCACTGCAGTGAGTTCTTTACCCAAACTAGCAAAGTCCCAGTTGTAACCGAAGACTGCCGCCACCGTTTGAATCACCAACAAAGAAGCTGGCACAATGGCCAGCCAGAATTTGACGCTTAATACTCGTACTTTCCAATTAATCTTCATACTGAACATTCCTTTCAGTTTTTAATCCGAAGTTGCAAAACTTTGTTATATAGCGCTTCGCCCGTTCCGTTACCGCCCAGTGCTTTGTAGCTGCGGAAAAGGTAATTAAGATCGTCCAAGTCGTCTGTGCTGATATACCCCACCTCGATATGATGGTTACACAGCATGTAAACCTCATGATGAAGCAAACCGACAAGGCCTGAATCAATTGCCTTTCCATGCTTTCGATGCATGCGCCATTGGCTTGCAAACCAACCAAACAAAGCTCCACCACCCAACTCCACAAACATATCTATCCAACTCTTGAAATCCACATCTTTATACTTCCTTCCATAAAAATAGCCGCTAGCTTTTGCTGGCGACTTGCTTAACAAGTTCATCTACTTCTGCTTGGCTAATCCAGCCGACACTCACGAACAAGGCTAAGTCATCCTTGTTGTAGATTCCTTGCTGATAGTAACTGATAATCAATGGTTTATATGCGTTCACGATTTTTCCTCCTTGGTCAATGTTGCCACCTGCTTTATCAAAGCTGCGTTTGACATAGTTATACTAGCAACCATCTTCATAGTTTCAGCATTTGCTAAGTCAGCTTCAGATGGCTCAGGTTTAGGTCTGTCAGCGTCTGGATCATAGCCAGCATCAGGAACGACTTGGCCGTCAATAATGCTGGAGTGGTTCTCATACAAGCCAACAGCATCGTCAACCTCAATAACCTCGAATCCTTCATCGGTTGGCCCTACTGGTCTGCTTTCATCAGCGTTTGCCCAATGAAGCAGACGGTTATTGCTATCCGTCCACACTTTGATTTTCATAATGTCATCTCCCAGTTACGCAAAATATGAATCACCCGTCGGATAATCGTCCTGAGTTAGATACGACACCGAGCCACCATAACTACCAGAAGCTTTGGAAATGTTGCTATACCAGCCGACCGTTCCTCCGCTTGGCGTACTTGAATACATAGCGGTAGATTGTCCGGGATCTGAAAAGCTCAAGCAGCTTGCAACAATCTTGTTTGTCAAATAAGGCTTGTAACCGGGTCTAATATCTGCGAGCCTCAAGAAATTGTACTGATTAGCTATTGTGTGAATTTGAAAGTTGGCGGTCACCAAATTGCCACGTCTTGTGTAGTAAATATATGCCCAATCAATATCAATATTGCTTAGCGCGGTTGTATTGACGTAGAAAAATGTCACGTTGTCTGTTGATTTGAATTCAGACTGAATATATTTTTTTGTAGCGGCACTGGGGTCGCTGATCAATGTTTGTAACTGAAGTGCACCACGTTGGAGTGCAACTGACGACACGCTCCCCTTTCGATCGGGTGTCGTGATGTAGTTGAACATTCCATTTGGGCTCAAAAGTGATTTGTAGTATTGACCGTTGGGATTACCATTATTGTCTTCGATGTTGCCCAATATACTTAGACTTGCATCTTTGAGTTCAAGATTGCCAGAACTCTTGGCACCGTCAATCTGAACATGGCTGAATGGTGAATTAATGTCAGGCGAATTGATGGTTGAGGTATCAACCTCAATCGATTGCAGTTTTTTGATGCTAAGCACTGCCTGCTGAATGCTCTGGTCAACCCAAGTTGACCCATTGTAATACTGCAATGCTGTGGCATCGTTAAGTGTTGTCCCATGCCACCACAAATCGCCTTTCTTGGGACTAGCGGGCGTGCCCAACTGAATGTATGTGTATGGCACATCCTTGCTTCCGGGAACGCCTTGCAGTCCTTGAGGCCCCTGTGGACCTTGAGGGCCTTGAGGACCAGTATCGCCCTTTGGCCCCTGCACTAGTTGCCAAGAATAAAGTGCCGGATTCGTGCTATCGGCCTGTGTAAAGTCTGTATAACTACCGATGTACTTGCGAGAACCCGGAGTATCCAGTGAGAAATTCGTTTTACCGTCACTACTGTCAGCATATGCAATATGGAAGTACGGTGTCTTGCCATCGGCACCCGCTTTGCCTGGCACCCCATCTTTACCATCAGCACCGTCCGCTCCCTTAATCAGTGACCAGCTATAGGCGCTTGGATTCGTGCTGTCACCAGATGTGAAGTCACTGTAGAAGCCAATGTACTTACGATTAGAAGCAGTAGTAGAGAAATCGGTGTTGCCATCTTGACTGTTTGCATAAGCAAAGTGAGCATAAGCGGTACGACCATCAGCACCTTTTGCACCGGGCAACCCTTGATCGCCTTTTGGACCCACGTCACCGTCTTCACCTTTAAAAAGTGCCCAATTGTAATCAGCCGGATTGGTGCTATCAGCAAGTGTGAAATCGCTGTACGTACCAATATACTTTTTGCCATCACCACCGGATACCGTGAACCCACTTTGACCGCTTACATCATTCGCCCAAGCGGTGTGGAAATAGCTTGTACGGCCATCAGCACCTTTTGCACCCGGAACACCGTCAGCACCATCCTTTCCCTGAATAAGCGCCCAATGGCCAGCGTAATCAGATGGATTGTCACTTGGAACGGATGTCTCATTTGACCAAACGATTGCCATATATTGCTTGCCCGTTGGGAAGGCACTCATATTGGTGCCTTTATCGTCATCGGCATAGCGGAGCCAAGGATAGTATTGAACGGTTTTTGAGATATTCGACATCTGGTTGGCAAGCTCACTGAGGCGTTCGTCAAAGCTGACGGTCTCGTGCGCAAACTCACCCAAAGTAAGTTTGACAGAATGGTTAGCACGGCTGCGCTGAATGCTCAACACTTTGGCAGACAGGAATAGCTGTTGATTCTCATCGGCAATGTGGACGGTTTGATTCAACGGTACGTATGGTGAATTAACCAAATCAATATCGTACGTTTCGTTTGGGTGGTTATACTTTTTCAAGTCTGCCAAAGCCGCTTGCAAAAGTTCCGCCTGCGATTTTGAATCAAACGTTTTAACCCGATTCCAGTCAGACTGTGTTGGGTTAGGGTTGCTGTTGCTTAACAAACGTGAATATTTCTGCACAGCAATGGTATCGTGCAAGAACCCGTACTGATCAAGCACAAACTGTCCCGTTGGATCAGTCCATTTGTAGCCGATCAAGTTGATTGGATCCTGATTAGTTGATCCATCCGTGCTTTCTGGCACCGCTCCATAAGCCTTAATCGATGTTTCCATGTCATAGGTATCGAGATGCGTGACGATATTGTTGATGTCCTTATTCATTTCAAAGGAAATTAAGCTGTCACCGGCCGTTTCATGCCGAATGTTAATGACACGCTTAACCAAGTTGGTTCCAACAAACTCAAAGCCAAAACTAAGCACTGCATCAAAATCTTTTGCCACGGCAATAATGCGAGCCAACGATGATTCTTCACTAGTCCACTCGAGTGTTCGAACATTGTCAGGAAATTCGTTGATGCCAATCTCCCAGCCAGAATCATTTGTAAACCTTGTGATGTAGTCAGCGATGGTATATGGCTTGTCGGCCTTGAAGGCGCCAACGGTTTCGTTAATTAAATCATTACCAGCATCGCTGGCAACAATTGAGTGAATGTGGCCTAGTGAATCATGTTCAACCGATTCGATTACCATTTGGTGGCCGTTGCCTTCTTCATCTTGATAAAGAATGAAGTTGGTTGCTTTAGCCATCTCATTGACTGCTTGTTCCTGATCAGTCGTGAAGTGAATATCAAGAGAAAGCTCGACCGCAGGACGATTGTCAACGCTTTGTGTTTCTATATCGTTGTCAATTCGCCATTCGCCTTTGCCATCAGTCGACCCAACACCCAAAATGTTTGATTTTCGATCTGCAAAGTAATACTCCATTTATAGCCAGGCCTCCCTTATCTCGACTTCACACGCAAATGGTTGTGCCCAGCTCGAGGGCGTGATAGCAATCTTAGTATCACCGGGCGGCAGTTTGAATTGCTCCCATTGATTACCTAGCGTGTGCATGGTTGGATCAAGAGAACCGTTCAAGTACGTCTTAGCGTTCGCCACATCAATCTTGAGAACATCGCCATCGCTGAAACGATTCTTGATATTCGTATACCAGCTAACGTTCTGCCATTTGACGGTGGACGCAATCAGATACATGGTCGATTCGCCCCACGTCTTGTCACGCATGAACCACGCGGAAAATTGCTTAGTCTCGACACTAGCAGCATCCGCAAAGGTAAACTGGCGGGTAATAGTCGTCTCTCGTCCTTGATTGCCAACCCATGGGGACACTCGGAAAACAACTGAATTACCAAATTTCTGTAATTCCAACTGAATGAACTTGTCATTAGTGAAAATGCTGCGATCCAACTGTTCATTGACGACCAGTTGATCTTTGTAATAGCACATCCACCAAAGCTGATCGGACAATGCGCTATTATCCTTCAGTATCATCTGAAAGATTGGCTTACCGTCACTTTCTAACGTTGTTTCGAGTGCACCTACCTGTGCTACACCAGTTTGAAAGCGCGTCATGACATCCCAAGTCAGATTGCTCTTAAAGTCTCCATTATGCGTCTGGGCGAGATCGTGTTTGATTGAAGGCCCATTCCAATACAAATGAGTACCAGTAATACTGGGCCAATTAGGCTCAACCTTCCAGCCATCGTAGCTGTCCTGCGTCCAAATCGCATTGCCAATCTGTTCATTAGGCATACTAGGATCACCACCCCAATAGGGATTGTTTGTGGCGGCTTGATTATCCATATGTGAGCCTTGCACGGCTGCCAAATCAAGTGCTACTTCGCTTTCTTCGGTGGTGAAACCATCTATTTCTTGCGTGCCAAATTGGAGAATACCCGGGCGATCATTAACAATCCCAACCATGCCGTTATCCGCGTGCATAGTTGCCGTAATGATTGGCTCAACAGGATAAGTGCCACCATTGTGAACCATGATTGTGTTTGCGTAGTATGCTGCGTCTGCTGGGTTAGGAGACCACGTGGAATAAGTGGTGCCTTCCTCTAACTTGGCTTTGAGATATTGATAGGTGCCAACATCCGTTTTTTGGAAAGCCCACGCAAGTGTCACCTCAATCTGAGCTGCTCCAGTCGTCCCTGGATCGGGCCAAGTGCAGACAATCGTGCTGCGCTGATTTGCTCCCATTTGTGTGGTCACAGGAAACCCAGCCAGTGATATCCGATTGCCATTAATATCATTCGCCCAAAGTTGGAAACTGACAGCAAAATCAGCCCGCCCAAGCAAGACCGTAGCTGCATACTTTTTCCCAACGGTAGGATTGTTGAACGATCCAAGCTTTTGAATATTCCATCCCGACCCTGTGACTGATACTGGGTCGGCGCTTGTGCCTGCCATGAGATTCAGTGGGATATCCTTGTAAGGCATATTGTCAAACGTCTGTGTGGCTACCGAGTGGGCGATGCCATCGGGAACCAGAAAATTAATAGTACCAGTGCCAAGAAAATAAGCTCGGTCCATATCAATCTTACCGTCAACTTTTGCATACCAAAATTCATCAGGGCGATCATCAATAATTAGCTTCTGAACACCAGAGCTATAAAGCAATGGCGCTAACTGTCGTTCAAATTCACGACGAGATAGCGCCACAAAATCATAAGTTACTGGAATGATTCTAGACTTAAGACGACTATTGATAAGCATCTCACCATCGCTAATTCCAACAGAATGGGAAGTGTTTTCAATCTCTGATGTAATTCCCCTAGCAGCACTAAACTGCAGAACGGAACTCCCAATCTTACGTCCTCCAAATATCAAGTTCGCCAATTAATAAACACCCCTTCCATGTCTTTCTCTGATTGTGTTTTGCTTATCCAGCTCATTAATTGTTGGGTACAACCATTTGCCAATTTCGCGGTTATTTTCCAGCACCACTTTGCCTTCAGTACGTTGTGTATGATTAATCTGATAAATTGTTAATTCGATCAGTCTTGCAAGCAAATCCTCAACACGACTATTGCCACCACTATAAATGCTGGTAACAAAGGTTTGCGGATTCAATTGGTTTATTCTATTAGCAGCGCCTCCGAAGTCTGTGGTGCCGCCAGCAAAACGTGGAATCGAGTAGTTTCTTGCGGACTGCATGGCAGTTTCAATTTTTGTATGTCGAGGAAGTGGTAAGGTAACATTTCGCCCATATGCCACAAATTTTGCTCCATTTGGTAGTGTGACGACCTCTTGATAACGAGTGCCAGATGCGTCGTTAATAGTTGCTAATCCACCGGTAAAGTTTTGAGTGCCTCGTGCAAACTTGCCACTGTTCAAAAGTCGTTGTACAGCGGGATCAATATCTGCACTAATCCTGAATGTTTTTGTGATGGTAGCATTGCCACCGAATGCAGCAACCGCATTAACACCAATTTGTGACGCTGATGAAACACCATCTGCGTTACCATTGAAAAACATCATAATCGGTACTTTGCTGTTAAACGATGTTATGCTACTTTTACCTGACTTAGATGCTCCATCAACGCTTCCCGAATTTCCTTGGAAGAAACGCATGAGAGGATTTGTAGCGTTGAAGCTGCCTATTTCTTCCTTTCCTTTTTCCGCATGATTTGTCACGCTGCTTGAATCGCCGGGAAACAGTTTTAATCCCGGCAATACCTCGTTATACTTAGCAATACTCGTTCCGCCTGAAGATGATTCATGTTTAACCTTACTTGCATCGGCAGGGAACAGTTTTAATCCCGGTAGAACTTCGTTGTATTTCTGAATGCTCCCTTTGGCTTCTTCTGTTTTTCCAAGCACATCAGTATTATTTGCTTTTAGCCCTTTTTCGTTGGGGTTCTTAAACAAATTATATTGATCAATTGCAACTCCAGCTTTTTCCAATTTTGTACGAGCATCGGAATCGTTCATCAACAGACTTTTGGTAGAGTTTGGAAGGCTGTTCCAAAGACCGTATTTAACAACCATATCGGCTAAGTCGGATTTGCCTTTGGTCTGCATAATAGCAGTTTTTTCTTCTATTGATAGGCCATTCCACTCTCCGGCTTTGATCATGGCCTGGACTAAGCCTGCAGAAGCCTTATCTTTAACGATTGCTTCTAGCTGGCCAAGAGTTAATCGATTCCAGTCATTTGCTTTATCAATAGCAGCTATCAAAGAGCTGGTATCGCCCTTTGCTACAGCCTTGATTTCTTTTGGTGTAAGTGTATTCCACAAATTTAGCTGATCAATAATATCAGCGATGTCTTGCTTGCCAAAAGAAACTAGGGTTGCATATTTCTGCGTATTTGGAAGCTTGTTCCAAACTCCCATGTCAAAAATGATGTCTTCAAGATCTTTCTTGCCTTTAGCATTGACAATCGCTTCTTGAACTTTTAAGTCGAGCTTCTGCCACTCGCCGGTTTGCTGAAGTGAAGATACTAATGGCACTGTTGCTTTATCCTTAACAATGGCTTCTTGCTGTTTCAAGGTGAGATTGTTCCAGTCTCCACTCTTGACTAAAGCATTTACTAAAGGCGTGTAATCGCCCTTCACAATTACTTGCTGATCCTTAAGCGACAGACTATTCCAGGAAACAAACTTATCCATAATATCAGCAAGTTGCTCGCGTCCCTGAGTACGGATAATTGCATTCTTTTCGGGAACGCTCAATTTCTGCCATTGTTCAGATGATGCCAGCGCTTCGACAATCATTTGCTTGGCATTTGATGTAATCTTGGCGTACTTGAGGTCAAAGACAAGTTGCTTCCAACCTTTTTTAGTGCTGGCCGTATCTTTCAACACTTCAGGAAGATTTGTTTTAACTTTTCCTGTTTTGGTGTCAAATACAAGATTGTTCCAGTGGTCACCTGCCTGTTGCGCAGCTTTGCCAAATCCTTCAGTTGCGGCCGCAAAGTCGCGATTACTCTTGACGCCTTTCGCCATAGCATTTTCGTAACTATTCATCGCAGACTCTGCTTGCGATGCTGTCAGATGAAAGTCAGTTTGCAGTTCCGCTAGCATTTCGGAGCGAGACGTTCCCTGTGCTTTCATGGCTTGGATAGCACCGGCATAGAGGCTCTTCATCTTATTCTGGTGATCGCGTTCTAAACCTTCTAAAGCAACGTGACGCATGGTCGCATCATTCTTGAATTCTTCATTAATTTTTGCTTGTTGCGACTTGTATGCACTGTTTTCTTTGTTAGCAGCGTTCCACATATCTTGATACTGCTCTAGGGCAGCACTCTTAGACATTCGTGTTCTCTCACCAAGGACAGCTTTGAGCACATTATTCTGTTGTGATCCAGAAATCTGTAGCGTCTTGACAGCCAGTGCGGCATTTTTACGACGGTAGTTATCCAACAGTTGATACTGGTCAGCCGTCATCTGTGCTCCGCTCTTGTTAAACGATGCAGTAATGGCTTGGGCCTTTTTGTTGTTGCTTTCCATCTCTTTGATTCGCTTAGCGTTAGCGGCTTTTTCCTTAGCGGCCTGCTTTTCAATGTTGTCTGCGGCTTCACCGCCGAGGCTTTTAGCCAATTTCTTTGCTGCTGTCTCAGACTGATCAGCGGCTTCTTTTGCGGCCTTCGTTAAATCATTGAACCCTTTAGAAATCGTCTTAGCATTCTGGGTGACTGTGTGGTTTGTATCATCAAAAGCACCAGAAATTTCCCCAGAGGCATCTTTCATTTTGGAAGCAGATCGGTCGGCATCGGCACCAATATCAGTACCCCATCGTGAAGTTCTGTCAGCAGACTCAAGAGCCTTTTTGCCCCACAATTCCCATATGGCTACACCGGCACCGACGACTGCTGTCACACCTAAAACAACTGGGACGATTGGTCCCAATGCCGCTAGCAAACCTGTTCCGCTCGCTGCGGCTCCGCCCATGGCCGCTCCCATTCCAGAAGCACCCTCTGCTGCCGCAGCCGCTGCAGGCGCAACCTTCAGTGCTTCAAAAGCTGTCTTACTAAACCCAGACTTGAGCACATCCATTGCAGTCCCGCCAATTTTTGCGGCTGTAGCGGCTCGTCCAATACCTCCCGTAACAGAAGCAAATACAGTGGCACCGCCTTTAAGGATGTTGAGCATCCCGCCAAGAGAAGAACTTATAGGACCAATGACTGCTGCAAACAGTGCAAACTTAACGATTGACTGCTGAGTACCTGAGTCTAGCTTTCCGAACGCTTGCACCATTTGCGTTGCGGTTTTAATCATCGGTGTCAAAGCAGGTAGTAAGTTCTGGCCAATTTCGATGCCAAGGACTTGAATCGAGCTTTTGAGCTTGTTAAAGTTCGCAGCAGCGGTATTACCCATGGCATCAGATACTTTTTTAGTTGCCCCAGCAGCACTAGCAGTTTTATTAGTCAAATCAACCAGTGCAGAGCTACCTTGGTTCATTAATGCAAGCATAGCACGTCCACCACGCTCACCAAATGCAGCATTAACTGCGGCAACCTTTTGAGCGTCAGACATACCTTTGGTTTTTTGTGTGACCTGATCGATGACTTCCGGCAAGCCAATCGTGCCTTTTTTGAAGGCTGCCACATTTACGCCGAGAGCAGACATAGGCGAATCGGCCTTTTCAGATGCACCAGCAAGCTTTTGCAACATCGCATTGAATGCTGTACCTGCCATTGATCCTTGCAGGCCTGCGTTCGATAGTAGGCCAATCGCTGCCACCGTTTCATTTAGCGAGATACCCGCCGCATTTGCTGATTGTCCAGTGTACTGCATGGCCTCGCCCATATCACCAAAGCCAGACTTGGTGGCATTAGCTGCATAAGTCATGGCATCGGTTACTTTTGACACATTACCCGCCTTGACATTGAACTGTGTCATCGTTGAGGTGACGACATCCATTGTGGTGTTGAAGTCATCGCCAGAAGCGCGTGATGCGTCCAAGATTGCAGGCATCATTTTCATCGACTGATTAGCATCATAACCAGCACGAACTAAATCGGCCAATCCTTGGTTAATCTGAGTAGTCGAAATACCATATTGAACTGACCACTTTTTAGAAGCATCAGCCATTTGGTTAAGCTGCGCTTTGAACTTGCCAGTAACGGCTGCGCCATTTGTTAGCAGCGGGCCAATAGCATCAATCTGACTGTTGAAATCAATGGCTGACTTTGCAGCTGCTGCAAAGCCAACAGCTAATGGCGCAGTGACAGTTGCCGTCATTTTAGAGCCAAAACCTGTAAGCTTAGACCCGATTTTTCCTGTAGCAGTAGCAAATTTAGAGGCGCCGTTTGATACTTTAGTCCAGCCGTCACTTTGCAGCGCAATCTCTTTGCGTAAGGCCGCCATTCGATTTTCATTTTGAGCAGCAGCGGCAGCAGTCCGATTATACTGTGATGCAGCATTAGCTTGCAGCTTTGTAGCACGATTAATTTCTTCCTGCGATGCAGTCTCGCTTTTATTAAGTCTTTCAACCGCTTTCGAATTTTCATCATACTGTTTTCGCTGTTTCTGAAGCTGAGCTTGGTAGTTCTTTGATTGGCGGCTCAATGTGTCATAGGTTGAACGCATGTTGTTGATAGACTTTTCAGAGCCCTTAAACGCAGCATCTTGAGCCCGCAACTCAGCGGCAGTTGCTTTAATTGAAGAATTCAAAACTCGCTGGCTTACTTGAAACGGATCAATGTTCAAACTTACGGTAGCCGCAATTTGTCCGAGATTTCCTAACATGTTTTACCTCCTTTCATAGAACTAGAAAAGGAACGGAAAGGCCTTGTCGATCGTGGTCTCCCGTTCCTCGTAAATCTGGTTAAGCTTTTCAATATCGCGGAGCGTCATAGCATCAACGTCAGCTAATCGGTAGCCTTCAGAGAGCCTTGCTTTGTAGAAGTCGTCAAGGTTGCTAATGGCTTCTTTGACGTCCGCTTCGGTGATTTTTTTTCTGTGTCCTTCTTATCCTCTTCACCATCGCTTAGAGAATCGCCAATGGCATCATTGATTGAATCCAACGATTTCAAAGAAATAGACGAGCCATCAATAACATCATCGGTAGTAAACTGGTTTTTCCAGAAATCAACCGCAAATTTGGCTAAGTTTTTCTCGTTCTCATCGTAATCATCGTTTGAAGGGCCATCTTTACGGTTTAGCATGCGCAATTGTTGTTGCTGTACTTTTAAGGCGTTCGTGGTATCACGTAATGTTGGCTCTCCATTTCGTGTGAACACGCACGTTTCACCTTTGATATTTAGTTTAATTTGATATGCCATGCTTAATCTCCTTTTTAGGTATAAGCCGCCCGCTGTTCGCGTATTGTGCATTTACAAGGCGACAAGTTTATTGCTAAGCCACAGTTACAGTTGCGGTGGCAGTTTTACCACCATCATCAGTTGTGGCTGTCACAGTTGCAGATCCCACTTTCACACCGGTCACAGTTCCATCACTGGAAACAGTGGCAATGCTAGAATCTGATGTTTTGAAAGTAACTTGTTTATTTGCGGCATCAGCCGGATTAATTTGCACTTTCAGCGCTGTAGATGCGCCAACCGCAAGATTAATCGAACTGTTCTCAAAGCTGACACCGACTACGCTTTTGGGGCAATAGTCGCATCTTCAGCGGTCTTAGGGAATACATAGCCGTGGAAGGTATCGAAATCAAACCCATCGTTGTCTTCCCGACCAATCAACACAACATTACCAGTATCTTGGTCACCACGAGGAATAAATGAGCCTTCGATGCTGTCAGCGCTCGGATCTGGTGTGCCATCAACCGTCTTGGTATCAACGCCCGGAAGTGAGAACATTCCCTTTAGCATACCAACCCAAACGTATTTACCATTTGAGAGCTTCGTACGGAACAAAGTTGCGGCGTAATTAGGGCTAAGGTTCTTTGGATATACTTCAACTCCATTAACAACCTTAATGCCAAATAAATCAGACTTCATCTGTGAATCCACATCGTACATTTCGATTGTTTCGGTTGCTTCTGTGATACCACCAGAAAGAATCAAGTACGGGCCATCATCAGCGGACAGCGTCTTTTGCTCTGTTTTAATATCCAATTTCACACTAGATAAGCCTTGAATCTTTCGTGTACTAGGTACAAAGTCGTCATCACCGACAACCCCGTATTCAAAGGCCGAAGCCCCAAATTTTGCTAACTTCTTATTAGTTGTAACAGCAGTATCTGCCATATTTAAAATCCTCCTTTAGGAAAATAAAAAGGGCTAGCCAATCGGCAGTCCTTGAAACTGAAAGTATCCTGTTGTCATACGGAGGGCTGGGGTATCACCATCAACGTAGGAGTTGCGATAATACCTTTCCCAGCCAGCCGCATGTAGTGCTTGATATATCTGTGTTTCAATTTTTTCTTGTTGATCCCAGTCCGTTTTGTCCACCCAAAAATCTACTTGTACTTTCGGATACTCTAGGATTCTAGAATCGTCAGCATAATCAGCAGTATCACCGGGCAAAGAAGTAATTCTCACCCATGGAGCTAAACTTTCGGGAGTTACGCTTGTCTGGTTATTGAAGTCTGGGGTACCTATATATACCTTGTCAGCAATATCCAAATTGGCTGACAGGATGTCATAAACACGTTTTTCAGGTGCCATTACATCCCGCCTTCCTTCAAGTGACTTAGGAAAGTAGCGATAACAACTGGCCGCATAACTTCTTGCGTTTCCTCAATGAAATGCTGCGGGTTTTGCAAAGAGGTTCCAGAGTTTGGAAAGTGAGCACGCCAGCCGGTATCTTTACCATATCCAACGTCTACTTCTGTTACACCACTCGTTTCACGGACACTTGAAAGCTGAATATCATTTTTCAAATGCCCGCTCATATCAGTCTCGCCGTCCCATTCGGGCGTATTGCTCTTTAGCTTGTCGGCAAACTTTTGTGCGCCATCTCGGACAGCCGCTCGAGCTTCTTTTGCAACCCCAAATTGGAGTTTGTTAAGATTAGCGAGCAGTTCAGCATCCCCTGTGACTTTTACGCCCATCAGCTCACCGCCTTTGCCGTAATCGTTGTCAGATCGCGCCTCTCGTAATCAGGATCAAGCCCTGTGATTTGATATTCATTACCACGCCATTGAATTCTCCAAGTTGGTTGGATTTCCTCTGCGGTCAAAAATCGCACTAAAAAAGTCGGGCTGTCTTTGCGAGTGCCCAACTTCGTCTGTGGATCATTTGCTTCTCTGATTGGTACCTTAGGAACTTCAGCCCAAACCGTCATATGCTTAACAAGCACACCATCAACCGGAACTCCGTTAACCTTTTTTGACTCATAGCTGACGAACGCAATTCTCTCAGTCATTCGATTAGTTCGCATCAGAATCACCATCCTCTTCCGGCAATTCTGAGCGAAGCTGATTGATGATATTTGTGGTTGATGTTTGCAACGGAAATCGCATGACTTCAGCACCCATACCTCGGTAGTCATAGTCTTCCTTCACTTGCTTCATAAGTGCTGTGAAAAAACGATCCCGAGTTTCTGGATTGCTTAGAAATTGTTCCGGATTTGATCCAAAACTAATAGCCGAACTTATTTCACCACAAGCGTCATGCACCAGTTGCATAATCATTGGGTCTTCGATTGTCTGATCAACTTTCAAGTACATTTTCAGAACCTGAAACTGTTCATCAGTCAGTGGGCTTTTGTCAAGCGTAGTATCTGCCAAGAGTAATCACCTACCCGGCGTTAACAGTAACGGCAAGTGTTGAGCTGATGCCATTAGTGCTAAATGTGATTGTCGCTGTGCCCGCTGCCAGATTGGTAATAGTGTAAACACCATCGGACTTCTTAACAACCGTAGCGACGCTTTCATCGCTCGACACAGCTTCGACTGCTTGAGGAGCGCCATCAGGAGTGACTGTCACCGTGATATCTTTTGTGGCACCGACACCACCCGTGAACGTTTTCTGGCTCAAAGTCACTCCGTCAGGCGTTACGCTTTTGGGGTATATGTGAGGAAGTACCCTGCTTTTTCGTCAGCAACAGATACACCAAAGCGCATTCCTGCTTGCAAATATTGACCGTGAATCTGGTCATCCGTCCAACGCACCATGAAGTCTGCGCGGTTAGCAAACAGAATCGCCCGCTTGATGTCACCCAAAAAGGCGTGTGCTTCGCCTGCTGCACCCAAAGTATCATCAGATACAACAACAATCGGCATACCAAGAACGCTCTTGCCAGACGGGGTCAAGATACTGTCTTGCAACAAGTAACGGCCATTACCGTCTTTCACCGTATCCAAGAAGTTGTAAAAGCTCTGGGACGCGATGATTGCACGAGAGTACGCAGGGTCCAAATCCACGTTGTTGATATGCTTCAAATCATCAATGCTAGAGATCGTCTTGGCAGTGAAGCTTTTCAGCAGAGTTGCAACGGCACTGTTAGTCGTGTTGACCTTAATCTGTTGTGCGTTCTGGGCAATCAACCCAACCAAATCAATTGCGGAGTCGTCAATAGATTCCTGTGAAACTGGAAGAGCCTGACGATACGTTTCAACAGACCAGTCGATCGATTTGAAGTCCGGTTTTGCCATTGCTGGGTTCTTTTCCAACTCGGCAACAGTAGCCATCTTGGTTGTAGCATTTGCAACTGTTGGGTAAGTACCCTTTTGTGTGGAGGCTTGGAATACGTTCGTGAAAGGTTTCAGATCAACAACAGTCTGCAATTCACGTTGTGGGTTGTTGCTAATGGTTTCCGGAATGGTCACGGCCGCGTCTGCTGCCTTAACACCTGCATTTACAGCATCACTGGCATCGGTAGGATCGGCACGAAAGATTGCAAATTCACCAGCTTCTGTCTTTTCAAAATTGACGCCATCAGTATTACGACCACGAGTATGCAAATAAGCATTCAGTGCATCGCGATAGCTATGCTCTTCCGGATGATTGGGCTTCTTCCCACTCGGCTGTTCATTGCCTTTCAACGCAGCCTCGTATAAGTCACGTTTTTCTTCAAGATCTTTGATCTCTTTGCCAGCTTTATCATACTTGGCACGAACGCCTTCTGCCTTCTTCAGGTTTTCCTCGGAATCTTCACCTTCAAGTAAAGAACGAAGTTCTGTCTTCATAGCTGGCAACGCTGAACGCTTTTCATCAAGTTGCTTTTTAACAGCAGCTAATTTTTCATCTAAAGTCATCTAGTGACCCTCCTTATTTTTTGTATAAAAATAGGCACCGATTATTCGATGCCCTTGAGCAATTCCTCTTTATTCAGTTGATAAAGCATCTTGCGCCGCTTAAGTTCCCATTCTGGCGGCTGATCTAGCGCTTTTATCTGTTCCAACGATCGTGCTCCGACCTTTACCTCAGTGTCTGGATAAGCAGGTGTTGTCACCGGCGAAACATCAAACAGATGATCAATGTTGTTGATCGTGCGCTCGTATTTAACCCCTCGTTCGCTTGACTTTTGCCACTTTTGCGCGTCTTTGTCTGGTGCAATCGTGAATGCAAAGCTTGACTGGCTGATAATTCCCCGACGAACATTTTCTAACAAATCACGCCCAAGCTGTGTATCTGGAGGTGTCAACGTATATTTGAGCCCCGTTTCATCAACCGTCAGCTCTAAATTGACTCCCGTGCGGCCTAACACTTGGTTCTGGTCATGATTAAATAGCGCAACAACGTTACTCATGTCCGCATTGTCCAGCGCGTGTGGGGCAATGCGTTCGCGGAAACTCAGCTCGCCACTGCCCATAATCTCGGATTGTCTGTCGAATTTAAGGGCATAGCCCTCAATAACGGCAGGGTGATTATCATCCCCATCACGAATTTGCATTGGTGTTGCCGTCATTCGTAGTTCCTTTGCCATTAGCATCACCTCCCTTCAATTGCGATGCGTGTTCAGCTTGATAAGCTTCCTTTTGATCAAGGAACACTGTGTTAAGTGTCGACTGAATACGATCCATGTTCTGGTCTTTTAACGGTTTCTTTCCAAGCTCCGCACGTCCCTCGTTTCCAGTCCACAGTCCGCCATTAACTGCTGTATTTACGTCAGCAATCGGCAATCCGTTTACTGATTTTGTGTCGAATCCTATGCAATATTGGTGCCGTTGCGTGTCATCAAGCAGCTTGAGTTCAAACTCACTTGTAATCGGTTCAAAGTAAAACGGAAGATCATTGCGAATATAGTCATCAGCAAGCTGTTTAACAGATTGGTTAGGACTATTTTGGGCTAATCGATACGCTGGCACCCGCAAAGCCTTCGCAATCTGCGCTGTTGAATAGTTATTGCTGTTAATCAGATTAAGAACGTTGGTATCAACTTCCAACGGCTGATAATCCATCGTTGCATCAACCACAATTGGTGAACCTGCATCAGCACCTGCCTGTGCCCTTTCAAAATCTTCACGAATCTTTTGGCGTGCTTCGGCAGACAGGCGGCTCTCCTTTGCTTTGATAATTGAGCCTTTCAAGCCGCTCTTGAAGAACTTCTGTAACGTTGAAACGCCTGACTCCTGTAGTCCAATTTCATCACCAAGCGACAACAGCGGTGAGCGCCCCATGATTGTATCGTATGAGAAAAATTTCCAGTGAATCACATCTTCAAAGCTACAAATTTTTTGCATAGTAGAGTTATAAGGCGTGAATCGGTACACAATATTGTCCGGATCGCTTGTATCCACTTGTGTCTGTGAAGGAGCATAAAACTCAAGTAGTGCCGGTTCGCTGGTTATCGGATCGCGCACAATACGCGAATAAGCATTGCCAGTCAAAATTGCATTGACCATCATGGAAAATTTCCACTGATAAGCCGACAATCGCTTATTCACTTTGGTGTTCATCAAGTAGTCGATGTTCGACAAGTCAATAACTTCATCAGTTTCACGATCAGTAATCACCAACGGAAATCGGCTAACATCACCTGCGACAATTGAGACAGCTGTCAGCACATCAGAATTCCGTAATGCAGAAATCCCAAGGTATCCACCTCGAAATGATGGGATTACCCCAGAATCAAGCAAATGATCTGCCCAGTGAGGGTCCACTTCGGTTGCCAATCCTCGAAATAGCTTCATTCATCTCACCTCCCTTCGTTATCAGGAAGCAGCAGAATAAAGGCGAGAACAAACAACAAGCCGCCGCAAACCATGAATCCAGTAGGTCTATTGATCAAAAAAGCCCCATATCCAGCTAAAATGAAGCCTAAAACAGTGGCAATTCCAGCCATATTTGCGCCAAGAATTCTAAAAAAGTTAGCTAGTTTTCCATTCACATTCTCACCTCCTAAAAGCCAAAGTCGTCACTAAACACACGGTCGTCGTCCAAATAGTTGTCCAAGTCTTCCTTGAACGCGATGGCATAAGCATCAAGCGTGGCATCAATCATGTCTATTTTGTTAGCATACTTATTCTTATTAATACGGACGCCGTTGTTGTCAGACATTAGAACCGCGTTCATTGCGGCGGCCTGCATAATGCGATTATCTGAATGCTTTATGCGACCGCCTATAACATCATCGCGGAACTGCTTGGTCGGCATTGACAGCGTTAGCGTCCCTTGTCGCACCTGTACCATCGGCCACTCAGGATGATTCTTCTCAATTGCCGTTAGCATTGGTCCAAATTGATAAGGGTCGTACATGATACCTTGAACATCCAAGTCATTACGTTCAATGAAGTCTTCGAGCCATTCATATACCCGATCGTTGTCAATGATACCTGACTCTAAGCTGCTGATCTCGCCTTCACTGTGTTGTTCAGCAGCCAAGTAGTCAATCCGATCTGTCTTGATTTTGTTATCAATTCCGCCTTTAGAAGCGACAAATGCATAACCATCGAGCCACCACCAGCCTTCTTGCGGGATTAACCAAGTAATGGCAAAAAGGTCGCTTGTACGACCAACATCAATACCAATCCAAGCTCTTTTGCCGCGAATATCAGGCTTTTCACTCAATTCAGCATCCTTCCAAGCATCGAAGTCTAAATAACTATCTTCAGTCGCTTGCCGCCAAATGTTGAAATTCTTGACCAGTTTTGCATTTAAACTGCCATCAGCATGTGCTTGAGATAGTTTTGTAGTCAAATAGTCGGTGATCTGATCATGCACAATATCAACGTCAAGTAGCGGATTCGATTTGATCCAAGAATTGGGGTCATCAACCTCTTGTACGTTGTCTTGTTCAGCAATAAATGCAAAATAGCGTTCTGCTGTTTCTTCACCGGACAACACCTTTTTGGCATATGGATAATTTTGTTGAAACATCGGCACGTTCATGTCAAATCCAGCCGTTGAAATGATGAACGTCAGATAACTAGGCAGTAACACCTGCCCTGAGGCAAGAGTTTCAATCATATCTGTTGTTTTAGCGTTGGCATATTCGTCAACCACCGCAACATGGGGTTCATAGCCATCGACAAGTCCTGTATCACGAGAGAATGAGCGAATTGTTGATCCGTCGTCTAAATTGACAAGTTCATCTCGCGTAATCTTAACCATTCGTTTGATACCAGGGTCTTTCCGCATGAGCGCACGTAGTCGGTCTTTAACCATTCCGAATACAATGCCGGCCTGCTTGCGATCATTAGCAGCGGTATATAATTGCCGTTTGTTGGCTGGATTCTTTCCGAACAGAAATTCATACAGAATGACTCCAGAAATCAAAAGCGACTTACCGTTTTTTCGTGCCATCGAAATGAACACATCGGTAAATCGCCTTATATTTGAATCATCTTTATCAACCCAGCCATATATACTGCCAATAATGAATTTTTGAAACGGTGCTAATGGTTGTGGTTTTCCACTTTTTGGTTCTGGCAGAATCTCCATAAATTTAACAGCTTTTCCCGCTAGATTTGGATCATATCGCCATCGCCAATCTGTTCGTTTCAAGTCTTCTTGATGCCGTTTCACCGCGAGATTAACTGCCTTAGAAGTAATAAGACGACCGTCTAGCACACGTTTTATGAAATTAGGCATTGGATCCTTAAATTTTGACAATCAGCATCACCTCCATCACAGTCAGCCAAAAGTATCAATGATTGAATCGTTCTTCTGTGCTTCAGTCTTAGGCATATTCATTTGCATCCGACTGTTAACATTCAACCCTAGATCACTCGCGAGGCTCTTAATGCTTGCGGTGGCCTTATTCAAGGTGCTAATGTACGCATAATATTCATCTTGATCTCCATTCTTTAAAGTCAATTTCATGTTGACCGATGTGTTTTTGTAAACCGAATACCATGTACAATAGTTTTCCAACTCGGCGCGATCGAGATTTCTAAGTGGTAAGGTCCCCAAAGATTCAATGATTCGTTTATATTCTTGCTTGGCGACTGGGTCAAGATGATTAGGCGGTGTTACCTGAAGTTTTGGAATGCCATCTTTGGCCATTAATTCCGCATGTAGCTTGGCTTCTTGCCGTTCTTTGGTCAAATCACCCTTAGACATTTGCAACACTTTGTATTTTCCAGCCATTTCCCACTTCACCTCCTAATATCTATATAAAATGGGCTGAGTTTACCCCTGCCGCCTTAAAAATCGTTACAATTTGGGGTGCAAAAAAGAGGCCGACCGTTCTTCCGCTTCGAGAAATGTAACCCCCGATAAAAATGGAGGGGGGTCTGGAGGATTTCAGCCCGTTTGTTCGCCCGATAAATTTCTTTCAAAAATTCAATTTTTGTAATTTTTATTTTTTATTTTCTTGAATTTTGCAAATTTGTTTTCTGATTTCATTTCGTCAAGTTTGTTCATCACTTTGATGAGTTGACTCACATCTCGACCTTGCTTAGACAGTCTCTGGATGCATGTGTCTCGGTCAGTGTCGATGAGTATGTGTTCGACATCTCGACTAGCAAGCAATGTGTCTAGCTTCTCATCTGGATATGTCATGACTAACCACACATGGTCGAAGGTCTGCTCTGCTTTAAGCTTCCGCAGTATCAGCTCATAGATTAGCTGCACATAATCATTGGCGTCTATATTGCCCTGATGTAATGGCAGGCCTGTTAACGCCGCCATAAGATGGTCGTAATCATAGACGAGGTCATGCTGTCCTTGATGTCGCTTGACGTAAGTTGACTTACCACTTGCTGGATAGCCAACGATTACTGTAATCTTCATGGCTCGATGCTGTCCCTTCTTACGCTTGGTTGTCTCACGTCTCGTCTTCCAATAGTGGCAGTCCCTGCATAAAGCCTGCAGATTATCCGCTTTCGTGCGGTCTTCCCAGTCATCTTCGCTTGGAACAATATGATCAACCAATGAGGCTTGCAGGCCACAGCGTTGGCATAAACTGTTGTCTCTAATCAATATCTGCTCACGCAGCTGCTTCCATTCATTACTGTGATAGAACCTAAGGTAGTCCGACTGCTGCTCATTCCGCACACGGTTGTACTGCCTATCCGCCTCCGATCTAACACGAGCATTTGCATCAACCAATTGTGGTCTGCCATTTATAAAGGCAAGCTTCTTACTTGGCATGGATATCTCCCGTATACGATGTGTTAGTCATGCCCATCACCCCTCGTGTAATCTAATGATGATCCCAAATAAGATAAACAACGCCAACAAAGCAATCATCACTATTAGTGGCGCGAATACTAGCAGCCAACTCCATGCGATCAAGCCGAATAGCTTGGCCATCACGAATATTAGTGTAAGCAGTAATAAGAAATTGCACATGCTAAATTGCCTCCGTGTATTGTTTGATCTTGTCAACCTGCAAGTCGCACCATTCATCATGTGTGCCGTCTGCCTTGTAGACTTTTACGACTGGCATTGAACGATAGCCTAGCTTGAGGAACCGTTCGTAGTCGTCCGCGTCTGCTGTGATGGTTGACACCGGCATTACTTGTGACAGCTTGAATATTGTTCGCCGACACTTTTGGCAGTGTGGCTTTGTGTAGATGATTGCTTGCATGTGTTTTTCTTCTCTCGATAGTTTCTCAATGATTGCTTGCTCTGTGTGGCTTACATATCCGTAACCGACTCGCTTCATACCTGACATAACTTACACCGCCAACTTGAATGTAGAGGCGAGCTTCCTAATGTCACCGATCTGTTCATCTGTCCATTGCATCTACTCGCCTCCTGAAATATAATGACCGTGAGCAGTTTGATGACGCTGCTCACATTCTCATGAAGAACTTCCCGAGTTTTTAAGCCCTCGGATTCGGCTCCGAAAGCTTTTTTGTTGCTTAAAAAATTTCGATGAGTTAGAAATAAATTGTTCCCAACAGATACTCATTTTCACTCCTCTGTAATACCCTATCCTTAGGCTCTCGGCCCCCAACCGAGGGCTATTTTAGTATCTTCTATCAGGAATGTGCTAATATATATGCGTGAGCAGTGTCCTTTCTCCTCCAAGTCAACCGCTGCTGCTCACACAAGTATTTCGTTTTTTCATTCTTTTGGCTCTTGGACTGGTCTCTGAGGGCTTTTTTGTTGCACTTTGTATAAGCTTATATGATAATTGATGTTAAAAGGAGGTAATATCTATGAGTTTAGATGGTAAAGTCGACAGCACCAAGGACAAGATCTCCGGTAAAGCTAAAGAAGTTGAAGGCAAAGTAACGGGTGATAAGGCTCGTGAAACACAGGGCAAAGCAGAAGGAATACTTGGCAAGGCCAAGGAAAAGCTTGATGATGCCAAAGATGCTGTTAAAGATACAGTAGATGATGTGAAAAACAAGCTCAGCACAGATAAGAAAGACTAATTAACTGGCCGGCAAACTGCCGGCTTTTTTGTCGCCTTTTTAAACCTGTACAAATCCGGTACAAGAGTTTTACAGGTTTGATAAACTCAATTGTTATACTAGTCGTGCAAGGTCGGTCCGCCTTGCAATCACACTTACCCCCATACACGCCTTCAGTTCTGGGGAGCTGGAGGCTTTTTTGTTGCACAAAAATAGCACCTCACCGTTTGGCGGAGTGCTTTAGTAAATAAAAAGATGCCAAAGCGTCAATGCCAAATAATATCAACTTTCCCACCCGAAATCTGTGGGCATTGATCCCCGGCCGAGTCTAAAAACTCGGGTAGTTCAATTACCAGAGGACCATTCTTTAAATCTTCCGTTGATTCCGTCTATCCTCGCCCCCATCTTATGTGTATTAACTGATTTTCCCGAATCGATTCCTGCCACATAATCTTGCAATTTGCTTTGAGCTATAACTATGTCACTATATGTGCTAATCTCGATTTTGTTGGTAATCGATATCAACTCCTTAGTGACGGCATCTGGATTCACACCTGGAGGAGTCATAGTAAAGAACTTTGGCTCATTTTCCTCAGGCAAGTACTCACGTTGAATATAACCTGCGTCAGTTTGTCCAAATGCCAAAGCCATGATTTTGTTACCATTCACTCCGCAAATAACAACAATTTGATTTACACAATTTCCATCTATGTCTTTTGCTCCCTTTAACGTTTCCTTAACAAACTGTTGGATCACATTTACGTAAAGTTGCCAGTTTAACTGAGCTCCGTTGCTTTGAACATGTAATCGCTTTATGAAGTCCTTTATTATGTCAGCAACTTGAGCGTTTCCTGTAGTTGCGATCAAAATGTTTGATTCGGCTAACATAAATTTTTTATAGTTTTCCCCAACCGTTTTTGTTCCTTGAGACATTCTTCCATCTGCCACAATTGAGCAAAAGTCTTTAGTCAAAAATCCAGAAATAAAGCTCATTCCTAATCACCTCAAAAAAATAGTACTCCAGCGTGAACTGGAATACTACATTGAGGTGATATCTAATGTTTTTGGAGTGACAGGCTCCAAAGCGAGCGGACGGAGTTGCACCTTCCTGTTTCAGCATTGAGTAACCGGTATCAATGCCTTCCCTTGTCTGCTGATCGCATAATTGATGGCCGAGACCTAAAATAGCGCCATCATGAGCACGTCTGCTGCTTTCCCCATATCCCGTATCCATATGGAGCATTTCTGCAGCGGAGGTTTTCGCCGCAGTTGAGTCAACTTTGTATGCAACCGGCGGGATTTGAACCCGCGACACCGACGCACGCGCGAACTATAGTCGGTGAGCCGATCTCAATCGGTTGCTCCTGTTTCTGCTATCCGAGGCGATGGTTTCTGAGCCCTCGGTTACGGTGGTTCCCACATTGTCTTGAAGTGCAAGGCATGTGACCACGCTTTATACTCGCCCACTAGTCCGCGCTAGCAAGCACGCTGGGCTTTACCGGTAATATCGCTGGTCGGGATTTGCACCCGACATGAGCCATTGCCAGCCCCTCTTAAGCATGCGCATGTACTGGTTGGCGTCTACCTATTCCGCCACAGCGACACGACACGAATCCTAGATACCGCGCTAGGCCGCTAACGCACAGACAAGTCTCTGGTGGGACATAATAGCCGTGTCTTGCTACCGTTTTGTATTGCTCGCTCTCCCAGTGTCAGATGGGGTCATCGCAATCTGTGTCCGGTCGCTAAACTGGACAAAGAACTGTGCCACGACCTGCCGTGGCTGGTCCCGCTCAACCGGGCAGCTCAGCCTCTAAGGAGGCATATAAGTTCACCCTGCTACTCATCGTCATGGTAGGCGTATTGGTATGTAGTGACGGTAGCTACTCCGTCACAGACCTTCACGGGTGATATGTGGCATGCGGGAATCGAACCCGCCTGACTATCTCAGCCAGTCCTCATTGCCACGCCTTGCCACAGCTTTATCATCACTGAGGCTCGGAGGAAAAATGCGGTGTCTCAGGTTTCTCACCTTTGGCACAATACCATCATAAGGCGGAAAAGCGTGTTTTTTGTTGCATCATTGTTGCACGGATGTTGCAACTAGTTTCACTAGCGGACATATTTCAGCAAAAGCATAGAGAGCTTCTTGTGTTTGTCGCCAAAGGGTCGTTCGGTCAACATGCAAGTGGTCGGCTAACTGAAGGCTGGATTTACGTGTCGTCTTTGGAGTCAGATAGCTCTCAACTAAAATGATCCGGTAGTTTTCATTCTCTAGAGATTCAATGGCACCTTCACAGCACGCTATATAGTACAGCTCGTCAGCGTGTGATACGAGTTTGTCCTCGGCTTTATTTCCATAGCTGGGTGACTTGGGCATGCCGTCCATCACGGGGCTTCTGAGCGCTATTTTGGTGCGTTGAGCGAGCCGCTTGTGATGCCAGTAGTTCCCCAAGACCTCTTTGGCGTTTTCAATTGTTTTGTCATGATCAATTGGGCTAAAATATCTCGTTGCTCGCACCACTGCGTCCACTCCTTATGGTATAATTAAATTTGTAAAAGTTTGGGGAAACGGCGTGCCGTAATGGTGCGCTTTTGTTTTTTGTGATATACTTACTGTTCAAATAATTCGATTTGATAGACTGAGTCGTCCTGTTAATCCGGGGCGACTTTTGCTATACTACCTTTGGAGATGCTTTCTTATGCGTGTTAACCTTATAAGTTGGGGAACAATCTGATTCAAGCATCTCCCGCGCGTTGCTTATATGACGCGCTTTTTGGTATACTGTATACGGAGGCCAAATCCTAATCTTTTATTTAATTCACTCTCAATCGTACGTCTGGCCTCCGGCGCGTCCTTCACCAGACGCGCTTTTTGTTTACAATCATTTTCCTCTTTTCCAGTTAGCCCACATCCATATTGCAACACCCGCGATGAGCAATATAACGGCAATCATCTGTTTCATTTCTGCTTCTCTCTGATTGCATCCGAAATGTCCCAAAGTGCAAACAAGACTGCTATCAGTGTCAAACCAGTAAATGTTTTGTAAACTCCAAAATTCATATATTTTGCAGGTAAAAATGAAGACGCCAGAGCTAACATGAAACCAATCCATGACATGAAACGGTAAGGCCTTATTTTCATCGCTTTCTCTCCAGTAGCTGTTTGTCTTCAAAGATGTTCCCGATGACCTCACACGTCTCAACGCCACTTTGGAAAATGGTTGCAAGTGCATTTGCGTCATAACTCCATGATGCCGGTATGCCTGCCAAATCAAATGCTGGGTATCCCTCATCGCCAAACCATTTTACAGTTGCTACATATGATTCACCGTCTTCTCCTGTGACTTTCAGAATATCTGACTCGTAGATCTCTCGTCCGTTCTTGTCGTGCAGGCCGGTAAATTGTTCGATAATGTATTGCTCATTATCCAAGAATCCGGCAAAGCACTCTTCGTCATAAACAACATCCTCACCATCGTCATACTTAACACAGCCACTCAGCATGTCGTATGCTCTTTGTATGTCATACAAGTAACACTCATTTTCCTTATCCCACGCTCTGAACTTAATCTCTCGTTTCATTTCTCCGCCTCCAATTTCACGATTTCGCCTGTTTCCTAAACGCGCCAGACACCTAGCACCCATGCACGGGCGAAGACTGAATCATTGCCATAATCGAAGCCCTTTCCCCAAAGCCATTCCGAGATACAACCAGCATTCTCAATCCCAGATGTCAGAGACATGTGCCCCCTGTTAGTCTTGATATATTTGCCCACCGCTTTCGGAATCACTGGCAGATCATCTGGCAAGGATGTGCCATATTCCTCCAGATAATTTGGCTCATCGCCACAGTAGTATGGGCTTCCGGTTTCGCTGGTATATGCGTCAGAAACCTCGGCGTAGCATTCTGCTAATTTCTCCAACACGTCCCGCTTCGTCTCATTGCCCGTCATATCCTGTCACCTCTCCAGTTTCCTCAACGATCCACAGCCCACGGCTCCATGCCTCTGCAAAAACACTTTCACTATTTTCAATATAATCAACTACTGAAAAGTCATCGCTGGTAGAGTCTACTGATTCAAGTTCATCACGTAAAGACAAGGAACCATAACTGCCTTTTATTTCCTCTGATACCGCTAACGGTATTGTGGGTAAATCATCTGGCAACGCGGCGTCATAGCGTTGTATTGCCTCACTCAAGCATTCAGCCGTCAATGGGTCTTTAAGTGCCTTTATCATGTCAAGATAATACTCGAGCACGTCCCGCTTCGTCTCATTGCTCATCGTCAGTCACCTCTTCTTTTTCGCAGTCCTGTAAGCCGTAATTCTCGATCTCTGATTCGGTGAACTTTCCACGAAGTTCTTTATCCGCTGGGCAAATCGTCAACAAATCTGTATCGCCAGACTTGTAATACCAAGCCTCTTTGGTATGTGGCACCTTGACGTTGTATTTCTTCTCCTTTGCCACGGTGTAGCCGTTGACGTAAGCGTTCATCAGCAGCTCTTCGTCATCATCGCCATAGAAAGCAATGCTGCTTGCTGGGTACTTGCCGCTATGTGCACGTTCAACGATTTCTGCTTGTTCTTTGGTTAGGACTACCTTTTCAGGCTCCTCAACGAACGTGACAATGTGACCGCCATACTTTTCCGCCCATGCAAGCGCAATATCAATATTTCTTACAGCGGTTCCTACCGGACTGTTCCACCAAGGTGCCGTACGCTCAACGGTCAAGTATTCCCCATGATCGTTCTTAATAAGGTATATTTTCTCTTCGCTCATTTTTCGTCCTCTACTTTCTTGATAATCAGTGGTTCCGGAATATCGACCTTAATGTTGTCGCCACGGCTGTTGTGCGACTCCGTGTGCTTGGCCATGTTCTCGTTTATCCAGCGGATACACTGAGATTGATACTTGGCTCGGTAATACTCGGTTCCTGTGTTTAAACCTGCTACTGCGTACATTTGTGTGCCTCATTTCACTCTTTATCACGATGATACTTTTCCAAAATTGGCTTGAAATATTTTTCTTCAGCATCGCGCCGTGCTTTAATGGCGTCCTCTTTCTTTGCGAATCCAGAGTCCAAAACAAGGACGCCCTTAAAATATAGACGCGCTATCCACAATTGCCTTGGCCCTTTCCAATAAACACCTTTTACACTGCTTTTATTTGCTGATGATATTTTGTCGTTCAACGCTGATAATTTTGTATGTTCCTTTAAATCGTGGGTTCGACTCCACTTATGAGCTTTTTCCAGGTTCTCACGGGAAATACTGGCTTGGAGACAACCACAAGATTTGGTATATCCTGATTTTAGAGAGCCCGCTCGAACGAACACGGTATTTCCACAGTCACATTTACACTCCCAAACACGATGTCCGTGATCCACATACCCAGCATCTTTGATTGCGACCAATCGGCCAAATCTCTGCCCAGTTAGATCAATTCTTGCCAACTCAATCACACCTCCTTAATCGATCTCTTCTGCTTCAATCTCAACACGTGGTTGATCGCTGTACCATTTGCCAACATGGATTTCGACTATTTGGTTGTCGTCTTCCCATAAAATACCGGTAAGCGCATCTGATACAGACTTGTAGTAGTTGTCTACATCCGGCTTAACTGTTGGCCTAACTTTGCCTTCTTTTTTCTGCCTTATTAAGGCTTTGCTGCCAGACTTTTGGAGCGGACGGTATATTTCCATTGCAACCCTTATTGGGCCGCTTAGAGGCTCAATATTTAGTTCTAAAGCCACGTTCTTAACGTGCTGCTTATAGTTTCTTGATTTATTCGGGTCGTAAGCATGACCCATTCGCGTGAACCTCGGCCGGCCTTGTGGCACTGGGTTGCCAGGTATCGTTAGCCTTATCACGCTGGCTTCACGTCCTTGTGCTCAATCATGCTTTTGCCTCCTCAAAATTTTTGTTCTGGTAAACTCACGTTTAGCTTTTGCAAGTATCCTCGCCAAATGTCGTATGTGTTTTGACAATAAGCTCGCGTTACTGGATCAGTTTCTTTTGTCGGTAAATATGCACTAGTTTCCCCATAATATTCTGACTCAGCCGTCTCTAACGCATTGACTAATGTCACGTATGCCCATTGGCACCAAAACTTCTTCATACCAGTATCGGCTTGTTGCGCCTTTTTTAGATATTCCGCGGCTTCATCAAGCTGCAGAATAACGAACAGCGAGTATTGATAATGTCCCTCCTGCATGTACTCATTGAACTCTTTAAGTGTCATAGTTGGATAAGCCATTTCAATACGCCACCTTGAACTGCAACTTTGGTGCGAAAAAACGAAAATCAATGCTGCCAAGTGCTCCTTCACGATTTTTTGCAATTGTTAAAGTCACAGTACGGATATCTGATTTTTCGTTCTGCCGATCACTGTTCCAAAGGAATCCAACCGCATTGCTATCTTGTTCAATTGATCCCGACTCTCGTAAATCTGATAGTACCGGTTGCTTGTCCTGACGATTCTCAATACCTCGTGATAATTGACTAAGCAAAACAATCGGGATACCAAGCTCGTTGGTCAGCACTTTGAATTGACGGGTGATCTCTTCGATTTGCAGACGGCGATCGGATTGGCTACGAACACCAATCAGCCCAAGATAATCAACAATCGCAAGGTATCCTTTATCTGCATCAGCGGCTCGCTGCCGCATTGTTTTGACGATCTGCGGTAATTCCACCTGCTTGTCGTAAAGCTGCAAGTGATAGTCTTTAAGGACGTTTCCCGCCTTTTCAACCTCAACCTTCTCAGCATCGCTTAGACTTTTCTGTGGGTTGATGAATTTACCAGCACTGATGCCAGTCTTGCAGGCCAACAAGCGGTTGTAGTTTTCTGCATTTGACATTTCAAGCGAAAACATATCAACTGTCAATTCCGGTTGCTGTTTCAAAGCCTCAATGATGAGATTGACCGCGAATGCTGATTTACCGACACCAGGGCGCGCACCAATCGTCAACAAACGTCCCGGCATCAAGCCACCACCAAGAATATTGTTAAGAGTGAAGTACGTTTTAATCCCATTGTCAGTAGCACCGTGGATCATTTTGTCCTCCATGTCCGCTGCCAAATCTGCAATGCTACTTTCAGTTACCGTCTGGCTTGCTGCAGTCGCATTCTGTGAAGCCTCCATCATTGCTGTCAGGTTGTCCTCACTTGGTTCTTCCGAGTACGCTTGTGCTGCTTTAATGAGCTGACTACGGAAATAGTCCCGCTTTAGCTTGCCAACCCACCAGTCAAAACGTGAGGTGCCAAAATCACTGGTCATAATGTATTGCCAATCTGCTGCTGACATCACGCCTGGATGAGCTGTTGCAAAACCATCCTGCAATTCCAGCGTATCTACGTCACCTGGCAACTTGTTCATGTAGGCAACTACTGCAGCGTATTGCTGGCTGTTAAACCATTTAGGATCAATCCATTCAGACTTGATGAGTTCCGGCTTCGTATATAGTCCATACATGACATGTGGTTCAGGATTGCTAGGGTCATAAAGTTTTTTTGTCAAGCTTGTTGCCTCCGTTCATCGTATTCAGCAATGTAACGTTTAGCATCTTCTGGATCGATCGGAATACCCTGCGCTTTGATTTCCTCAAGCACGCGATCTAGGCTGTTGTAATCAAGGTACATAGCGATGGCTGTTTGTTGCGGGTCAAACTTCGGCTTTCGAGCTTCCTGCTCATCTCGTTCTTCCTTTACGACCTCAAGGTAATCGTTCCATGACTCTTGGTTGAAGAAAGTACTACCGTCTTTGACAAACCGCTTCTCTGTGCCTTTGCTATTGATTAGCTGTCGATAAGCCACAATGCCATCCTGAATTTGTCTGTTGGTAGCAGGGTTCTTCTTTCTACTAATTACCCGTTTGTAAGCAGCTAACGCCGGCTTCTTGCCGATCTTCTTTGGATACAGTTTCCATAGCTTTTCAAAGTCACTCTCTAACGTGCTGGATGCACGTATGTTTTTATTAATACTTGTATTATTCTCTTGCCCGTTTTTGGGCATAGGGTATACCCGTTTTTGGCTATAGGTATTACCATTTTCGGACATAGGGTCTGTACGAATTTTGATATACCTTTTTTCAATTTCTTTGGTACCGTCTTTGTATTTGACATGACGTTCAATATATCCGCTGTCTTCTAAAGCACGTAGCCATCTTTGTATAGTGGTTTGACCTACCTCGTACAAAGTCATAAAGTACTGATCGCTCGCCCAACAAGAGCCGCTCTTACTGCTGAGTGCCGTGATCTCGCTGTACAGAAGCTTTGCTCCTTGTGGTAGCTGTTTGTCATAGCGCACACCTGCTGGAATGATGGCATAGTAACTAGGGCTTTCATTCATGATCGACACCGCCTTCCTAGAATGGAAGATCATCATCACTGATATCGATTGGCTGACCGTTGTTGGCAAATGGATCGGCTGCATTGGTTTGGTTTGCTTGTGCTTGTGTACCGAAAGACGGATTAGAATTTGAAACAGATGCAGCTTTGCTATCTTTCCAGCGGTGCTGAATCTGCGGGAAATCCGTTGGCTCCCACTTCTTGATATGCGGATAGGTTTTACCGTTGTATTCTTCGTTTTTGACGGTAACTTTAACAGCATGGCCCGTGAAATCTGCAAGCATCGCCGCAAGATCAGCCCACTTCTTATGGTCTGGAATGCCAGCATTTTTGCCAATCATGAATAGGTATCCCATTGCATACTCTCCGGTGTCTTTCTTTGGATATTGGTTGTCGAAGATATGCTTGTTCTGATATTTCTGTGGAACGTCATTGCGTACAATTAGATCAAACTTGATAAACTCACGATCTTTGTAGTTGTCAAATCCAAAGCGGTTAATAACGCATTCATATACACCATCTTGAATGTCGCCATTTCCTTCTGCTGCTTGTGAGTAGTCCATTGTGATAGCCATGTTTTAGTCCTCCTGTTTGACTGATTTTTCCTGATTTCCAAATTTGAATAGCTCGTTAATTGGCACCAACTTTCGATTGTCTAATCTGTTTTTAGCAAAGATTGCATCGGTTCCCTCAAGAATGACGCCACGGCCATCAGTCTTGGGATTAACTACTACGCGTCCTACAACGTCCGTCAGTCCTAATAGTCCGTCACGTACGCTGTCACGAATTGCTGGTGCATACTGGCTGAATGATTGCCCAGTTTCGCTCGTAACATCTCGTGTGTTTTCCCAAGCAGTTACTAGCACGTTTACTGGTGCGTCCATGAAGATCATGGTCATGATGCGGGCAAAGTAATTTGTCCACCTTGAGTAATCCTGAAGCTCGTTGCCAATACCGTTTTTACTGTGCCTACCCATCTCAACAAACCAGTCTTTTTCGAACGCTGAAACGTTGTCGATCACCAGATTGTCATATCCGGAAACACGTTCAGCCAGATTTTTCAGAAATTCTTTCCATTCTTCGCTTGGCTTACTTCGGTCAAATGGTTGCACATCGATGTTCGGTGCACCAGATAGCACTTTTGAACTGTCATCCAGATCTAGCACGAGTGTTTTGCCATTAAGATTGCGGATAGCTGACGTCTTACCGACACCAGGCTTTCCATAAATCAAAACTCGCCAGTTATTTGTTCGATCAATTGAAGATGCATGTTTAATTGGCTGCATCTACCGCACCCCCAGTCCAATGTTCTCAACCAGTCGCGCGTTTGGTACCTCGCGGCCAGCTTGTAACGCTTTCTTCAAGTCAGCTTTGTTTACCATCAACGTGGTCTTAATGAACTCTGGTGGCAACTTATTCGGGTCTTCTGGTGCTTCCACGCTCACTGTTCTGCGAGTGTAAATACTGAACAGTGGTGTATGAATGTGTTCACGACCAGTTTCAACCATCGCTTGCGCCAATCGTGATTTGATTGTCGCAGCGTTTTTCTTGGCACTTGTCTTTCGTTCTTGCAAACGCCTGATTTCAGCGTCGATTTCTTTGATGTCTGCTTCGACTGATTTATAGACTTTGACATAGCCAACCGCCTTATCATCAAAGTCGCCCTCAACCATTTCCATCGTGTCAGCAATAGCTTCTGGATCAGCCTTGCCACTTTCTGCCAGTCGTTGCAAACTGGTCAATTTGTCTGTTAAGTCGTATAATACTGACATCTAATATTTTCCTTTCTATCAGTCGTTGGTCTGGACGCCAGCGGCTTTTTTCATGACTTGTTTGATAATGAATAGGATTGTGTCGGCGCCATCTTCCTGACCCATTGCGTATGTTTGCTTGGAGTCTGTATTGTCAGGACCATAATCATAAGCAACCTTGCGATATGCTGCGATCTGGCGGTTCGCTTCGGCTAAAATGTGCTCGTATACCTCATTAGTCATTAGGTCATCCCCTTAGTTTTGCTAGTCGTGCACGTAACTTCTCTTTCTCGGCAAGCAACATCTTTGCAATCGGTGTGTGGTTGCCGCGCATAATGTCTAACGTCAATTTGTTGTGTTCGTTCAGTAAATCACCAATGGTACGTTCTGCTTCATTCAATCCACTGCCTCCAATTTCCGCTGTGGCCTAAGCAGTGACCAATGATCACGCCGAAGGCACCACCAATTAGTAAATATTCAATCATTATTTGCCCTTCTCTCTAAGTGACCTTGAAATCTCTGGGAACCATTTGTCTAAGAAGTCGAGCCATGGTTTCGGATGAAACAGATACCCCTTTTTTCCAGGCGGTGGATATGAAACCACGGTATCTTGCAAGAACTTGTGGAAGCGTGGGACGTTCAAGATATTGTTAACTACCCACGTGTTGTTATGTCCTTCGACATAGCTTGTTGCGGTTGTGAGCGTCCACATACCTCGTGCTGCTAGCTTGCGTTTTAACTCTTGGTTCTCCTTGATCATCTTTGTCAGTTCTTCTTCATCGACCGCTAAATACTTTTTGCTTGAAATCTGATCATCTTCAACAACCTGTAACAGTGGCATGGCATTTCCTCCTTTCCTGTGATGGTGCGGAGTTTTTCACTTTTTTGTGATAAACCCATTTGTATAGTGACCGCCGTTTGGGGTTTTCGCCGAAAACGGCGAAAAGTCTTTACCTTCGATAAATCTATTGCATAGCGACTGATGTTCTCACATCCCGAAGTGCTGTAACGTCAAGGACAGTAGTGCAAGAAATATAGCGATGACTGCGAAAGTACGTCCCAAGTCTTCGTCATTCACTTGCATTTCCTTCTTTCTTTTGGCCTCCCGTTGGCAGATAATTTGGTGGGAAAGAGATGATATATATGAATGATGAATACGAACGTCTTACAAACGATGCAAAGTATTTGCTGTTACAGCTATCGTCAAAATACTTGGAAAGTGTTACTGATGGAAAATCAAAGAGTGATGCAACAACAATGGGTTCTACACAGCAAGTCCGTGATGACGTTATGCCTCAGTGGTCCTTACCAGATGTTTCTTTTACGATGGCTGAGCTTCGAGACGCCGGTTTTATGAAACTATGGCCGGGCGACGGTTGTTATTACAATTCGTTCATCACCACACAGGCTATTGCGTGGCGTGAACAAAAGTTTGGCAATGATGTCAAAAAGGTTCTTGATGCCATTGCTGGTGTCAAAAAACTAATCCCGTTCTTTTAGCCGTATGGGATCCAGTCCTTAGCCGTGAGATCATCGCTGTATGGCATCCATTTTTGACTTGGATCTTGTCCTATTGATGTCATGAGGAACCCAGCATTTGTATTGGTCGGTATAAGAATCATCGGACGAGGAAACCACGTCTTACGAGTAATCCCTCTTTTTTGCGTCTCCGCTTTCTTAATCGCTTGGTTGATATACATTATTTTGTCTTCTCCTTATCATTTTGTTGGTAACGTCCTAGTGACGAAGGCTAACGGCGTTGCTGCAATCAAGAACCTTAATCTGGAGAGTTTGGATTCTAACGCCCAGTGAGTGACAAAGCGGTTTTCAGAGCTGCTTCTTCTTGATCGAGCGACAATTCGCTCATGCTAGCGATCAAGCTCAGTGCTATTTGTGCAAGCATCTCTTGTTCATAAGGTGCTTGCTTTTTTTCATTGCGTTCGTTCATACCGTCATCCCCTTTTGTAGAAACTTGTTGATAAAATACTGCTGGCCTTTGCCAGTCACCTTTGGGGTCTTCTGAACTGTTACATGGCCGTCCGAGTGACTGATCGCCGTTTCCTTGACCTCGAACAAGCCTAGCTCCATCGCGCGTTGTGTCGGCGAGTTATAGTCGGCACCAATCCGTTTAATCAAATAGCCTTGCTCACGTAGCCAGGCGAACAACCGCTTGGCACCAATGTCAACTCCGTTCTGTTTGAGCACCTTGGCAAGATCACCGACCAAGATAGTTGTGTGACTTGTGGCTACCGCGTCTGCAAACAACGCTTTAGGCTTCATATCTTCAATCTGTTCAGCCTGACTAGCTGCCAGCTTCAATGCCTCGGCATAACTTCCCGGGATTGCATAACCCGTTCTGATCTGCGTTTCCATACTGTTAAAGGCTTGGATGTACTGAATCTTGAACTGAAGCGCACGCTTCCCAGTGAATCCAACAGCCAGCAATGTGAATCCGTCACGATTCATGTAGTACATTGGATTCGTTTTCCCATTAGAAGCGGTGTAACTACCATCAATAAAGTACTTTTTTAGTACAGCGTAATTTTCCGCGCTACTCATCAAATCACGAATTGCCGCTAGTACATCTCTGTGGTTCTTTCCAAATGATTCAGCGACCTTAAGACTGGTGGTGACTGCCTGACGGTCGTGCATAATTATTAATTCATTCAATGTGTTCCCTTCTTTCTTTTGGCCTCATTCATTAACGATGGCCATTTCACGTGCTTGACCTGAGGTACCGATTTGGTACTTCAGCTGGTCTTCTTCTTCAACTATGAGACGGTAACAAAGTCTTGCTTGCCACCGGGGGTCATCAATTTGGTGACTCCTTTTTCAGTTGCGAGATTGGTCTCGCCTGATAAGCCCCCTAAGTTAAACTTAGTCACCTCATCGCCGTCTAATGATTTCAACGCTACCGTTGTGTTTGTTAGTTTCAGCGCATTCGTAATATCCGGTGCTGAAAACCAGATAATGCCGTTTGAGCTGACAGTCCGAATTTGGTTATCCTCGAACTGAAATAGTTGTAGTTCGTTCATACCGTCTCCCCCTTTGTAAGCAAATATTTTTTGCCAACTACAAATGTTTCGTAGTCTTTGGGCAAAAAAATAATCGAATCAAATGGTAGTTTAACTAGCTTTGCAAACTCAAAAGCTTTATCTGTTCGCAAAACTTTTCGATATTTCTCATAGTCAGCATAGGTTTTGGTGCTCATTCCCAGCGCTTCCGCTACTTCTTTCTGTGAAAAATGCAAGTTGTTTCGTGCTCCTTCAAGCGTAAAAGCTGGTTCAATTCCTGTCATTTTCGTTCCTCCTTTCAACAAAACTAAATATACTACGAATAGTTAGTAGTTGCAATAGCTTTTTGCAAATAAATTGTATTTAGGTATGTACTTTTCTACGCAACAGGTGTACATTATAGCCAGCATAAATAGGAAATGAGGAAACGAAATGAATACTGGAGACACCATAAAAAAGCTAAGAAAAACCCGCGGGATGACGCAATCTGATTTGGCTAACAGATTGGGAGTTGCTCCGACCACTGTGTCTTCTTGGGAACGTGGAGCTGCTTATCCATTAATGACTACTGCTAAATCCATAGCAGATATCTTCGGTGTTCCTGTTTCTGTGATTGCTGGAGAAAAAGAGATCTCAAATATTGCTCCATCTATGCCTGTACACTCCTACAAATACTTAGATGCAGGGGTTTCATGTGGTGCCCCTGAATTGGTTGAAGCTTATACGAAAGACAACTTGGAAGAAATCCAATTATCAGATGCCATAATGGGACGCTACGCTGGTGATGATGACATTCTTATCATACATGCCAACGGCGAATCAATGAACAGAGTTTTCCCTGATGGTGCGCTTCTCGCAGTAAAGCGGACAGATGATCTAAGCAATGGAGACATTGTCGTCTTCTCAATTGACAATGAAGATTTTTCTTGCAAACGTTACTATAAAAACGATGAAGCTAAAGTAGTCTCTTTTCAGCCTGACAGTGATGATCCTCGTTTTGAACCATACGTTTATCGTTATGAAGATGCAGACAATGTCGCTATATTTGGTAAGGTTGTCGTATACACAGTCGTTTTATAAAAAATAATCTTACGTCCAAACCCTGATCGACGTTAAAAGCTGAATTTTTTGGAGAGGAATAATGAAACTACTTATCTTAATTGCCTTTTTGGGATCGCTCCTATTGGCTGCAATATTTGGCACATTGTCTATAGTCCAACGAAAGGACTCGAGAAAACTAAAACGGAACCTTATTATTACCGCGTTGTCGGCAATAGCATTTATTGCAATCTTTTTTTGGATTGGCACCTATTCGGGAGAAAGCAACAGGTCAGCTGCATCTAGTTCGTATTCGAAAGCTGAGTCGTCAAAGGTCGAGTCGTCACAAGATGATGATGACAGTTACGAAGACACTGATAGCGATGACTCTGATGATGAAGAATCATCAAGCACAGAAACATTCAACGCAGCTGACTACAACACTGGGATCACTTATGAACAATTGGCACGGACTCCAAACGACTACAAGGGCAAGAACATCACTTTAACGGGCAAAGTTATTCAAGTCGTTGAGGGTGACGATGAAACTGATTTGCGTGTTGCAGTTGATGGTAATTATGACAATGTAATTATGGTCGGTTATGATCCAGATATTATGAACGGATCTCGCATTCTAGAAAATGACAAGATCACCTTCTATGCTGAAAGCTTGGGTACCACCACTTACAAATCAACCATGGGTGGCAAAATCACAGTTCCATTGGCTTTGGCCAAAAAGATTGATGACGCCGGAACTGCTACCGACGACTATGGTGATTAGTTCCTTCCCCCACGCAAGCGGCAGTATTAGATTAAAGCTGGAAAAATAAAAGTCCGCTCAAGAGAACAAATAAGAGATGGTTAAAATTAATAATAGAATGATTCAGTCTACCATAAGTCCTTACTGGTTAATCGCCACTGATGATGACACCCACACGCCTGAAGACTCGGCATATGTAATGAATGACTTACTGGCAGAATTTGCCAGCATGGTACCAGTTGATCTAAATCGGAGAATGATCATATCCAATGACAATAATCGTCAATTTCCCATAACACTATTCAATCATGAAGCTATTGTACTCGCGACAAAGGGCAGCGCCTACTATTGTCAAAACGTGTATCAACTTTCGCATGAGTTGATACATTTTGCAGTTGAAGGCAACACTCCTGCTACATGGTTTGAAGAAACCATGTGTGAATTGTCATCACACATATTTCTTAGGCGTCTTAAAAACTGTTGGAGCTTGGACAGCGACCGCAGGAAGAAGGCATATGCCAATCATTTCTTGGAATATAGTAAAAACGAGTTAAAAAAACGAAGACATGTGAGGACTACGGACTTGTCAAATAAAGGTTCCGACCTCAACGAGTATCTGAAGAAACAAAATGAAGATAGAGAGGTAAATCGTTATATTGCTTATAGACTACTTCACCTTGCGTCAACGCAGAAAGGCTTCTGGTCATTCGTACCTTACTTACGGGATATTCCTTATGATAATGGCCTGAACGAATACTTGAGCATTGTGAAGTCTAGAGCGGACTCACAATCTATTCAGACTTTGAATTTAATTGCTTCGCAGCTACTTTGATATCATTTTCAAAATCAAATGGAATCCCCGGAATTCCCTGGTCATCGCCACGCGCACTTGTGTCAATTCCAATCCGTTGTAGACCCCGATTCAGTATATCTAACTTCTGTGAAATTTCCTGAAGTTCAATAAGAATTTCATCACTTGCAAAATGTTTTCTCATAAAAATGTACACCCCTTAGTTTTGAAATGACATAAATTCACTTTAAGAAAATAAGCGTGAAATGTGTTCACGTTTATAATAGCACACAGTAAGAGCTTTAACCTTGACATTGCTACTATACAATTTTCCCGCCTTTCCCCCATGCAAGCGGCGTCTCCGTGCAAGCCGGAGAGTGGGGCTTGTATCGCATACCAAATAAAGGATGTGAGTCATCATGCTAAAAAAGATAGTTGCCATCTTACTCATTGTTTTGTTGGCTGGCGCAACAACCGCTTGCGCTAGTGATCAAGACGATGATCAAGATGTCGAGCAGTTTAACTGAGCGTTGGCGGGATACAAAAGCTTGGTATTTAAGATAGGAGACAGCAAAATGGATCGGCCAATAATTAATGCCATCTACTTCACGGAGAAAGACAAATCCAAACCGATGATGGTGCTCCCGTTAGATAGCACTAAACTTCACATCGATATTCACGTTCAAGTCATTAATTTCACTTTAGATAAGCATACGTTAACTTTGTCCGTAAGCGATCAGAACGGAAACGTTATGCTCGAAGCTAGCCAGCAACCCATGGACGCCTCTTCATTGAAGGCAAGAGGAACATATGGCATTGTTGATGCAACTCTTTTCGTTGTATTTGACAAATTAGAGCTTAAGGGAGTGAATCGGCTAAGGTTTGATATATCCTTCGATAATGATGCTAAGGCTACTGCATATCTGTTTGTTTCACGAGGTGACAAGAATGATTGATGCCGGGATTAGCAAAGTTATCTTTAGAACTGATACAGAGATAAAACGATCCTCTTCTATAAGGGCATTCATCAAGGGATATAGGATTACTACGGCAACGGGTAAAAGCAAAACAGAGTATAATAAAACCAAGGAGGCGGATAACATGACAAATGAAAATACCGTGACTCAAGATCAATTAAAGTTTGCAGAGCAAGACGCTAATCACAAGCTTGATATTATCAACATAAAGATTGACGCACTAACAAAATCGGTTAATGCAATTTCAATCAAAGCTGACGGACTCGATGAACTAAAAACTACTACTGCTGTTTTATCTGAAAAAGAGTCGACAACACGGGCTTTGGCATGGGCCATTGTTGTTGCCATTGTTGGAGGCCTCATTAAGCTGATTCTTTTTTAGTCAAGGCAAGGTTCATTTCAGGCTCACAGCAACGTGGGCTTTTGTTTTCTCTAACTTATTTTTTCACAACTCATTCTCCTTATAGGAGGTATCATCTATGAAAACAATTACAGTAATCTCTTATAAGTTTGGCGAAAAAAGCTGGAAAAACTTCGAAGGAGAACCTATCAAAAAATATGAGCACTCAGTTCTCCTAGACATTTCAAACACCGAAGTCTTCAGTGATAAAGAAAAAGCAGAACTAAATTACAAGATCGTTGTCCCCTTTTCTAGAATTAGAGAGAAACGATTCATCAAAGATATTCCACTCAGTAACGTAAACGAGGCGCTTAACAAGAAAAAAGCAAGTAGGAGAAAGTAACGACAAAAAGCGCCTACCCAAGCGAATGGGTAGACGCCTAACAGAACGTGACTGCATGGTTAGGTGCAATAGCACCCGTCTGTATTGTAGCACAAGGAGGTGTAAATGTGGCCAGTATTAGTAAGCGTGGCAAAAAATGGCAATATCGTGTCTCTTACAAGGATAATGATGGAACACGCAAGTATGTCAACAAGGGTGGCTTCCCCTCAAAAAAGGCTGCTGATATAGCGGCAATCGAAGTCGAACGTCAGCATAATCGCGGTGCAAATTTGGATCTTAACAAGATAACGTTAATCGACTACTGGGACAAATGGATTGAGCTGTACAAATCTGGTAAGCATTCTCGTATCACCGAAGCCCGGTATAAAACAATTCGTAAACAGTTATTAGCCTACTGGGGCGAAAGCCGTGAACTAAAATCAATTTCAAAATCAGACTGGCAGGCATTTATCAATGAGTTTGGCAAAAAAAGGGCTAAAGATACAGTCAGCAAATTGAATGGCTATGTTCGCTCAATGGCTGATTCTGCCGTAGATGACCAAATAATATATACTAACTTCACTCATAACGTTGTCCTCACTGGTAATGAGGGCCAAGCAGGAATCATCAAATATTTGCAAGTAAAGGATTTGCGCAAGCTCGTCAATTACTGCCTAGAATTTGCAGACTACGAGCATATTGCTTACTACATCATCGCAACCGGGGCACTGACCGGAGCTAGGTATTCTGAAGTTCTTGGGCTCACGTGGGATCATGTTGATCTTAAAAAGCGCGTTGTACACATTACCAGAACGTGGGATCACAGATATGGGAGCGGCTTTGCTGCTACTAAGAACAAATCAAGTGTACGTGACATCGACATCACGAGAGAACTTGCAGACTTGCTTTTACGTCTCAAGAAAGAACAGCAAGAGGTCTACCTTGCTCAGGGATATCGTGATAGCAAACAACTATTATTTCGCAGCATACGGCATAACATGCTATCAAGCACGGCAATTAATAAGGATCTAAGGACGATTCAGAAGACTCTCGACATTTCCCCCGCGATTACTTTCCATGGGCTTAGACACACTCACGTTTCCTATTTGATTGCCAATCACGTTGACATTAACTATATTTCAAAAAGACTTGGGCATGCCAATACAATGATCACTCAAAAAGTCTACGCTCATCTTCTTGAAGATCAAAGAAAAGAGCAGGTATCCCAGACGCTACAAGCACTTTCTAGACTTTAGCTTGTGCACATTTTGTGCACCGGAGGAAAAAAACAACCGAAAATAAAAGGAAACAAAAATCCCGAAATGCCTTTATACCAGCATTCCGGGAAGCTATAGAAAGCATCTAGAAGCATAAAAACGGAGAGTAAGGGATTCGAACCCTTGATACAGGCAAAACCCGTATACATGG
>OBUW01000211.1_pt1 | contig 42171 bp, 26 predicted proteins | sample 1475761 | NCBI WGS metagenome assembly OBUW01 (sample SAMEA2579908, study PRJEB22360) | human gut metagenome | biome: human gut; feature: human-associated habitat; material: faeces | place: Denmark | collected 2008/2010
CTTTCTGAATGGACATTGATTTGGAAAACCGCTTTAGGAGTCTTATAATTTATAACAACAACTTTATTATGAGTCTTTTTTTATGCTTTTTTAATTTTTATTTTTATTTTTTGATTATTTATTTGGTTTCTTTTCCTCATAATGATGCTCCAATACATATCCAAATCGATAGTTTCACCCTGCATGCCTGGGATCCACTATGAATGGATGTATTTGTGAAAACAGTTTGACGAGACTTATTTAATATAACAATAATTTTATTATGCGTTTTTTTTGTATTTTTTAATTTAATTCATATTTTTATATCATTGATTTGTTTCTTTTCAGCATAATTGTGCTCCAATAACTTCCCAAACAGTAGTAGTGAATAGCGCCCCGGTTATCCATATTGTTACCCGATAACGTTAATTTTGTTAACCGCTTGAGGAGACTAATTTTATATAACAATAACTCTATTATGCGTTCTTTTTTTGTATTTTTTAATCTATTATTTATATTTTTATATTGTTGATTTGTTTTTTAATCGCATAATGATGTTCCAACAAGCTTCTATAGAAGAGATGAGATTCCTGGTTCCTTGTTGAATGAAATTGATTTTGCAAATTGAATGTAAAGCAAAAGAATAAAAGAAAAAGTGGTATAAAGTTGCAAAAAAAATTTGGGCGCCAAGAAGAGTTTATATAGTTTTGCAAATCTTGTCACAAATATCCAAAGCGTGTAATAATTAGAAAGCTCATCCTCACATTGGTTGCAAAACTTACAATAAAGTGCGGCTTAGAGTAGACTTCCTAAATAAGGAATAGTTGAAAAAAAATATTAACATTAGTCTGGAAATCATGAGTGATTAGTGTCTCGGCCAATAATATCCGAAGTCCATCTAAGACAAATTACTACCCTAATAAAACCTATGTATTGTGGGACTAGCAATGTCAGAAGCTATTGAAACTACTTCACTGTAAGCAATAATTGAACCTTCTGGTGTAACTGTTTGCAATAGTGAAATTTGTGTTTTGTGGTTTACATTTTGTTATATTTTGCAGAAAAACTGAAGTAGACTTTATCTTAAACTAAAATTCTACAAATATTTGCAGTGCTTGATCTATGTTCTTCAAAATACTCCCTAGAGAAATACAGTACCATCTAATTACTTGCAAAAGAATCTGTCGCCACGCAACTACTAACCTAGTGAGTCAAAAGAGAATTCATCAAATCAATTGACAATACTTGTGTCACGTGACAAAAATTTGCTTAGATTTGACCAAATTACGCGTTCCTTTTTTTTTTACCAGTCTCCCCCCAACGAAAGAAAATAACAACGAAACGAAAATCAATCCAAACAGAAAAAAAAAAAGAAAAATTTTCGAGATCAACATTTGGATTAGCACCACTGTTCTATCATACACAACAACAGTTCTCAGTTTTTCCTCAATCGAAATTCAATAGAAAGTATTCGCATAGGAACAATCCATCATTAGACTTGAGAACAATTTTACAATGAAGTCATTATTTGTTTCACTTTTCCTTTTTTTTATATCATCAATTTCAGCCCATAATGTGTTGATTGCTCCATATGGTAAACAATGTTTTTACGAGTCATTGAACAAAAATGATGAATTGGCAATCAGTTTTCAAGTTGGGTCACGTAATCCTTATAATTCCGAACAATATACCATTGATTTCTATATCAATTCACCTCAAGGACAAACCGTTTTAAAGAAAACTGGGTTGGACCATGGTGACGAAACCATTACTGCCACATCCAGTGGGAAATATTCGTATTGTTTTAGCAATGAAAGAACCGGTGTTGTTGACTTAGATGTCAGTTTCAATATTCACGGAGTTGTTTATGTCGATGTGAACGATCCAAAACTGGGAACTTTGGACTATGCTATCCAAAAATTAAGCCAATTGACCGATGATGTCAGAGCCGAACAAGGATACCTTGTTATCAGAGAAAGAACTCACAGAAATACTGCTGAATCTACTAACTCCAGAGTCAAATGGTGGTCAGTTTTCCAGATCTTTGTTGTTGCTGCCAACTCTATTTTCCAAATCTATTATTTGAGAAGATTTTTTGAAGTGCAATCAGTTGTATAGGAAGGAGATTTAGTGTTTACATCATTGTATAATTCTAGCATTGTCTCAAATAATCAAAACGAATACATATATATTTTTGGTTTACATATATTCAAAGCTTGTCTTTTATGGAACTTCCAATGACCCCATAGTGGTTTGATTATTTATTGCTATTGTAGCTTTTTTCTAGTACAAATAACCAACTTTTGCTTGTCTTAAATGGAGCCCCGAGCAGGAAATCCATCAATAAGTCCGTTGAAAGAAGAGATTTACAAGAGGGGCTAGTAGTTCATGGTATTGATAACAAGCCCAAGCTCAACAGATCAACTAATATTGACCAGGAAATTTCTGTTATTGCATACGGCATACTTAGACCCAGAGCTAGTAAGTTTGTTGTTTCATCAAAGATTCATAAAACCATTGTCGTGAAAAATTGAGACACGACCTGCATTTCAGTCGACGCGTGTTTTTCAATTCTCTTTTTTCTTCTTCTTTTTTTTGACGTTCCCGTCCAAGAATCTCTAGCGATACAGCACCAGGCCATCTCCATCCATAAAAAACTGCAAGAAAAAAAAAAAATTAATCCCCCAAGTAAACAGGTACCACAAGTAAATACATTTTGCTGGTATTACTTATTTTCATTCAATATGAGTTGGTTTAGGAGAAATAAACCAACGGAGGAATCATTTACAGCTGATCCAAACACAACGCCTAGCAAGAAGAATCGAGTTCAGGTCCCTTCTTCATCACCGATAACCATCAACTCATCACCAACTAAAGAGTCCACGATTCAACAGCCATCATTGGCCTCAAAGTTAATAAGCAATGAAAAGGAACGAGAATTGGAACTCAAAAGACAAAAGATCAGACAGCATAAAGATTTCCCGTTGATTAGGAAGAAGTTTAATTACTTATCTGAAAGTGATATATTGAAGGCATTTGTGAAATGTAAGGGAAATGCCAGAGATATCAACAAGTATTTGGAAACAAATTTTGATAGAAATGAATACTTGAGGAAAGAAAATGAACAACGACAAAAGATTATCCAACAACAAGAAGAAATGAGAGAAAAGAATCGACAATTGAGATTCCAACAACTCGTTGAACAAACAAGTAAAAGCAGTACCCCAGAAGTTGAACGTGGCATTATCACTGATGATGTCAATGGGTACGCCGAGGAAGATGAATCTCCTGTCAAAATCAAAAAAGGTAGAGCAACAGTTAAAATAGACGACATGTCACCAACAAAACCAAATGCCCGTGAATCTACCAAAGTCAGTGTCAAAAGTAAAAAATCAATTAGTGACAAATATAATAGACAATCTACATTAGATAAATATGCGAGACAATTTAAACCAGATCAAACTAGCAGATTAGAATCATTACCGAAAAAGAGAAGGTTAGTGAGATTGTCAAGCTTAGAGGATTCATCAACTCCAAGCTCAAGATCGATATCACCAATCCCTGCCCCTGTTGGATTGGCAGCTAGATTCAGTTATAGAGAATCCAATACCCCAAATCCACCTCTGGGCCAACCTGACGTGATAGAAATTGGTGATACCGAAGAGGAGGCAGAACCTGAGGATGAATTAGAAATGTTAGAACGTAAAATCTTAGAAAATCGTAAAAAGAGGAGACAAAATCAAGTTCAACAACCGAAACAAGATAAACAGAATCAAAGGAAACCATCTAGTACCAAAGCGATTATTAACCTCAGTGATGATGAGAATGAGGATATTGAAGAGTTACTAGATGACGACGAAGAGGATGGTGACAGTGATTCATTGGATGAAGCTGAAGACGATGAAATGGATACCGGATACACCTCCATAGACCAGAAAGTTTTGGAATTTATCAATAGTGCTCCTATCGAAGATTTATCGGATATTTGTGGAATTGAACCAAGTGTAGCTGAAATTGTGATTTCACAAAGACCTTTCCATTCGTTGGACGTTATTGCCGAAAATGATTTCCCATTGACCGATGCAGATGCTGCTAAAAGTAAGAGAAAGAAAAAGAAGTTGGGGTTGAAAATGATTGAGACAACGGAAGGCAATCTCAAAGGATACAAAGCAGTGGATTCCTTGATTAAGCAATGTGCAGAATATGGAGATAGGCTAACTGAACAGATGAAATCATGGGGTGTGTCATTAACCACTGAGCAAGGTGAATTAGATATGGTCGATTTGGACCCCATTGAGGAACAAGAAGTTGTTGATCTTGACAAGGAAGACGACGACTTTGATGAAGACATTATAATGGTTAAGAAAAGATACTTGACAATGAAATATATCAAAGACAAACCGGCTTTGTTAGCAGACGACGTGACATTGAATAATTACCAACAAGTGGGTATCAACTGGCTTAATCTTTTGTACCAAAACAAATTGTCATGTATCTTGGCCGACGAGATGGGTCTTGGTAAAACTTGTCAAGTCATTGCATTTATGGCCCATTTGAAGCAAGTTGGGGAACGAGGTCCTCATTTGGTGGTAGTACCGGCATCAACAATTGAAAATTGGCTACGTGAATTCAACAAATTTTGTCCTGACTTACTGGTTAGAGCGTATTATGGTAGTCAAGCAGAACGAGAAGAACTACGTTACGAATTACTGAATGATGACGAATTTGAAGTCTTGGTGACAACGTATACATTGGCATGTGGTAGTCCTGCTGATGCTAAATTTTTGAAAAGCCAAAATTTCAATGTGATAGTTTATGATGAAGGTCACTTGTTGAAAAATTCAACTTCAGAAAGGTACAATAAACTTATGAGGCTAAAAGGTAATTTTAGATTATTATTGACAGGTACTCCGTTGCAGAATAATTTAAAAGAATTAGTTTCGTTGTTGTCATTTATGTTACCACAGTTGTTTAATGAAAAGAGGGAAGAATTGTCTTCTATTTTTAATCAAAAATCCGGGACTGTTACCAAAGAGAATGATCACAACCCATTGTTGGCACAGCAGGCAATCAAAAATGCCAAAACCATGATGGCTCCATTTGTCTTGAGGCGTCGTAAGGATCAAGTTTTGCAGCATTTACCACCGAAAACCCTGCAAGTGGTGCATTGCACAATGACTAAAGACCAAAAAAGACTATATCTTGACCATTTCAATAATGGGAAATATGTGAGTTCAGAAAGACAGAGAAGAAGAACGTTACCACCAGAAACAGTAGCTAAATTAAATAGAGAAGATCCGATACCGACATCATCCAATGTCTTGATGGAACTTCGTAAGGCAGCATTACATCCGTTGTTGTTCAGAGTGATTTTTGACGACTCGAAATTACAAGAAATGAGTAAAGCAATCATGATGGAGCCGGAATATGCCACGGCTAATCAAACGTATATTTTTGAGGATATGCAAGTAATGTCGGATTTTGAATTGGACCGTTTGTGCACCCAATTCCCGAAAACATTAAGCAAATGGAAATTAGGTGATGAAAAGTTCTTGGACAGTGGTAAGGTTATTGAATTAGGCAAAATTTTGCAACACATCATCGACAATAAAGGAGAAAAAGTGTTGATTTTTTCTTTGTTTACTCAAGTTTTAGATATTTTGGAGAGAGTATTGTCAATATTCAATTATAAATTTGCAAGACTAGACGGGAATACTCCAGTTCAGGAAAGACAAGATTTGATTGATCTTTTCAACCAAGATGACAAAATACATATCTTTTTAATTTCCACTAAAGCTGGTGGTGTCGGTATCAATTTAGTAGCAGCCAACCATGTCATTATGTTTGATCAGTCATTCAACCCACATGAAGATAAGCAAGCAGAGGATCGTGCCCATAGAGTTGGACAAACCAAAGAAGTGAAAGTTTATCGATTAATTAGTGATGAAACAATTGAAAAGAATATTTTCTCAGTCGCTAGAAACAAATTAGAGTTAGACGAAAAGATTTCAACATTAGAGTCAATAGTTTATAGTTGAGCAAAATAAGAAATGTACACATTTGAAGCTGATTTTCCCGCTTGTTTTGGTAATGCTGACTTGCGTTAGATGCAGATTGAAGTAAATACAAGTCTCTGATGAACTGAAAATTTGATTATTGGAAAATCAAGAGTTTCTCTATACCTTCCTTAATCAATACAGCCATGTTACTTTCGGGAGAGAGGGCTATCGTAATAGACGAGCTCACAAAGCCTTACAAAGTATTGCTATTTGAAAGCCGAAACAAGAACAATGAGAAGATAATCAAGATGAAATATGGGAAAAAACAAGCGACAGTTTCTATTGTCACACCAAAAACCAAGACCAGAACAAAACCAGTATTGGTGGTGGTGGATTGACAGTATTTTTACCCCAGAATTGGTAAAAATCGGTTTAATTCGGACTTGGAATTGCATAAATGGCTCCTCTTTATGCCTATTTATTGACTCACAATAGAAGAAAGAATTAAATGCCTCATTCTTAATCTGCCCACATCTACTTTCCCCCAAATTTTCTAAACAACAATGTTTGTTTAAATGGCGCATGTATTGTATTGTGTGGTACCGCGCCGAGCGATACTTTCTAGTATTTTGTTTGTTGTTCCGATTTCCCCTCTTTTTGTTTTGGGGGGTTCTTCGTCTGTGTATAAAATGTGTGTATTATGGGGGTAAAGATGGACGGGTTTTTCTCTTTGTTGTTGTTGCTGCTGCATAGCATCCTTCTTTCCTTCTCTTTTGCTTAACTGCGAACGGAAAAATTTAAGAGCAACAACAAATTTTATAAAATTGCCACAAGACAATAAAAAAAAAAGCGAAAATAAAAATTTGACTTTCGCATAAAAGGAATTAACATCAATGGTAGTGTGTTCTACAATGACACACACACACATAAATCTAATAGTCCCCCTCTCTCTTTCTCCATCAAGTTTTTTTTTTGGTTGTATATATATATATATAATTAAGAGTTTGTTACTTTTCTTTCCTTGTTAACATATTTTCTGCTTTTTTCCTTTTCAAGGTTTAAATAATCTACATTAAAACTTACTAAAAACTATTATTTCATTATGGCTCCATTTGCAGGTATTAAAGAATTACCACCAGATCCATTGTTCGGATTAAAGGCACGTTACAATGCTGATTCTCGTACAAATAAAGTTGATTTGGGGATTGGTGCCTACAGAGACAACAACGGGAAACCATGGATTTTGCCAGCTGTTAGACAAGCAGAACAGAAATTGATCAACTCACCTGATTACAACCATGAGTATCTTTCTATCAGTGGATATGCTCCATTTACTGAAAGTGCAGCCAAAGTTATTTTGGGTGAAAACTCATTAGCCATCAAGGATAAAAAAATTGTATCACAACAAAGTTTATCAGGTACCGGTGCCTTACATTTAGCTGGTGTTTTCATTAAAGAGTTTTACCAAGGTAACCACACCATTTATTTATCACAACCAACTTGGGCCAACCACAAGCAAATTTTCGAATACATTGGTTTCAAAGTTGCTAGTTATCCATATTGGAACAATGACACCAAGTCATTGGACTTGAGCGGGTTCTTGAAAGCCATTTCCAGTGCTCCTGATGGTTCAGTGTTTTTGTTGCATGCATGTGCCCATAATCCTACTGGGTTAGATCCTAATCAAAGTCAATGGGACGAAATCTTGGCTGCCTTGGAAAAAAAGAAGCATTTCATCATTTTTGACTCTGCATATCAAGGTTTTGCCAGTGGAGATTTGGAAAAAGATGCTTATCCAATTAGAAAGGCCATTGACTCTAAAGTTATCACTTCTCCAATTATTATCTGTCAATCATTTGCCAAGAATGTTGGTATGTATGGAGAAAGAGTTGGTGCCATCCATGTGATACCATCAACTGTTGAATCTAACGATTCCTTGAACCGAGCTATAAAGTCTCAATTGAACAGAATCATACGTTCTGAACTTTCTAATCCTCCTGCCTATGGTTCTAAAATTGTTGCTACCATCTTGAATGATCCAGAATTATATTCTCAGTGGCGTAAAGATTTAGTGACAATGTCTTCTAGAATTGGTGAGATGAGAAATACATTGAGAAGCAAATTGGAAAGTTTAGGAACCCCAGGTACTTGGAATCACATAACTGAACAAACAGGTATGTTTTCATTTACTGGTTTAACCCCACAAATGGTTGAACGTTTGGAGAAACACCACGGTATCTATTTGGTTAGCAGTGGTAGAGCCTCTGTTGCCGGATTGAATGAACATAATGTTGACCAAGTAGCTAAAGCTATTGATGAAGTGGTTAGACATTTTGGTAAAAGTAAACTTTAGAGATTAAGTTAGTTGTTGCTTTTTATGGCCTTTACTAGCTTATTGTTATTGATTTTTGATTTTTGATGCTTATTTATTTCCTTATATTTCATATCTAAGTAGATGGTGGTTGCAAAGTTACTTTTTTCTATTTCATAGTTTTAATTTATGTGCATTGTTATCTTGTTGTTGTTAATATCTGTTCGACTCGTCTTTGTAGAAAAGTATATTGGGATTGCAGATAGAGCCCTTTGTACGTGAAAACTCACCCTTTCAACAAGAACCTTTGCACTTTTTTAACTTATGATCTTAATGAAGATAGCTCTGGTAATTTTTTTTTAAATTCTGTATATATTAATGATAAATTTTACAAATATGTATATAAAAAAATAAGATTTATAAAATTTATTTGGTTAAAATTCCTCCCCAAAAATAAAAATAAAAATGGATAGAATTCCTATGATACATATTATATTACCAACTTTTCTTTTCTTTTCTTCTTCTTCTCTTTAATAATAGTTATTTCTTCATGCAAATTTTCATTTTCATTCTAACTTCTTGGTGTTTTCTTTATTGTTGTGATTGTGTATGTGAGTTTTTTTTTCTTCTAAAAAGCCGTTTACTTTCTTCTGAATGAACAACCTTCAGTCAATTTAGCTTTACCACCAGTTGGGGTACACAAAACAGTAGAACAAGAGTCACAAGTGACAGCAGTTTGAGCATGACTGAAAACAGTGGTGATATTAAGACATCCTTGACATTTAACGTCCATAAAGAAAGATCTTGGTTGTTGAACTAAAGTTTTCAATTTGTGTTGTTTAGCTTCAGTGGCTGGAGATGGATGTAATAAATCTTGAACTAAAACCTATACGAAAAAAAAATAATAGTTAGTATTACATGTTTTATTTGAAAGATTGTGTCTGAGTTATGTCAATGTGGGAAAAGGAGGGTTATATTCGTTTCGATGATTTCAGTAATAACACACGGATCCACACATATGTATATTTCTTTGACGTTTTCTGAGGTGGTAACTTTCATGCTGATTCTCTTCTCATTTTCCTGTTCTTTTAAAGTAGTAGTTGATATTAATATGTTGATCCTAATTCATTATTCGGTAGTACAATGTTTTCTGATTTGTTAATCATCATTCCGTATTCTATGCTTCCTCTTATTCAATTTTTATTTCAATTCAATTATATCTTGATTCCAGTAAAATAGTATGCTCCTATATTATGATATTCTGATCATCCAAGAATATCCCTCCATAACTCATGGTAAATCTAATGAACATACCATTGCTAACTTGTTTCTCTAATATGTATAATTCAAAAACTGAAATCTATTGAAAACTGAAAATTTTTTTTTTTCTCTTTTCTTCTTTCCAATTAGGTTTCGTGAGTTACCAAAAAAAAAATGCGATAGTATGGCAAGAGAGAAGAAGATTTCTCACTATACGCAGCATATTGGGGGAGGAAGTTAGTTTTTTTTTGTTTGTGTGTGTACAAATGTCCACTTTTCACTCAAAGCAATACATCACGTGCAAACAATTAGGGCTATTAGGGCTCAACATTTTTTTTTTCCAATTGTGAAACAACCAAAACTAAAACTGCAAAAAGTATCAAGAATAGCTTTTCAATGGTTGAGCCAATATTTTATTTGATCAGTAAACTCATTTTAAGCAGAGAATACAGTCCCAAGGTTGAATTCTTCTACTACCAATTTGAGATGTGACTTATTGGATATATATTTTGCACCTGACTACAGTCCACACTCTACACAATGCCTACAAATGAAAAAGTACTCACTATGATAGAGTATTCTGTTTCAGGACTATTAAATATGCACCAGAGTTTAGATCTATCGTAATTGTAAATCTTTATGAAATTATATCAAATAAACAGAATCAGTTTTTGGTTGGCAAGTTTCTTAATTTGACTGGTCTCATCTTGGAATATTTTTTATTCTAAACTATGCTTAGGTACTGATGGGAAAAACCCTTCTTCCTGAATTTTCACCGCTCTTTGTTGATTATATTTCTTTTTTTGATGAAACATCAATCTATTTTTATAAATGTCTTGATTCAATTGATACAATTTGAATTTAAACTCCAGGATTTTCTTACTTGTTTCTTCTAATTCTTTTGTAACATCGGCCAATTCTTGTTTCAATTTTTCATATTTCGACTCTGTAGATTTGTCCTTATCCTTGCCCTTGTCTTTATCTTTATCCTTCTGTTTCCAATATCCTGCCACAGTGTTCCAAATATATGGTTTTTCCGACTCAACATCTTTCTCCAATTTTGATTTCTTGTCCGTGAGTGTCTGTTTTTTGTCTAGTAGTTCAGTGTATTCTTGAGGATGTATGGCATTGGCAAATTGATCATCTAATAAATGTTGTGGACAAGTATAGAAAAAATCACCATTACCATCAGCTAGTAGAACTGTTGTTGCTGGTTTATAACATATAAGACAAGCTTTTGAATCCGGTGATGCAACTAGTTTAACGTGATATTTATTTGGAAATGGGGGTTGCTGTGGTGGTTTACTCATAATGCAATTATCAATCACTAGTAGATACTATTGGCGGGCAGTTATTGTAGACTTGTGTCTTTCTTATCCTCTTCTTCAAGACTAACTGTGTCAAAGAAATGGTGAGAAGTAGCCTCCACGATATTTCTTATTGATAAGTAAATGGTCGTGTATCTTTGGTGAAAAAAATATATACCTCAATTGTTTGATAGAATTGCAACATTACATTCTGTCAATGAATTGGAATTATTGATGTGCTCTAGAATTCAAAAAGTTGCTGTCCTATTTCTTCGTTTCTTCTTAGTTAGTAAGCTCAATTGGTCTGTTGATTTTATTTTCGTGCTATTCAAACCATGTATTGGGTCTCCGTGGATAGGAAATCTTAAATATTATATTATTCGATTTGTAAAACATGCAGGGGAGAGAAGGGGGAGGGGAAGTAAGGAAGAGGAGGATGGATGGATGTATTGGTTATACGTCTTGAAAAATTAGCTGAAAGTGTGGAGATGTTTAATATTATTAGTTCTTTATTGTTTTCTTGCTACTCGTTAAAGACCTCTCCGTTATATTAACACTGATTTGCAAAAAAAATTATAAAGATTTTCAAAACTTTACAAATTTTCGTGTTTCACTTGTGATTTTCTTGCTATTAATTAGTAATAATAATAATATTATTATTAAGTATGCACTTGTATTGTAGTCTCTCAATTTAACTTCCTTTTTTACATACATACAAGTACATTCTATTATCTATGTAAACTTACACAATTTCTAAAAACGGCAATAATAATGTCGCTGCGGTCGATTTACACGACAAAAAAAAAAACCAACCAACAACAAAACTTAACCACCACTACAATTACCACGACATTATTTGATTAACCTTTGACCAATGAAACAGCTTTATCTGATAGTGCTTCTCCGCACCCCACCCGCTCTTACTCTTATACAATACTAAGAAGGCTCACTTATTAAGAAAGCCTATCATAAGAATGAATGAAGAATATAGCTAAATATACCTCAATTGATAATTTGTAGAATACAGTTCGTTTCTATTCAAAATATATTTTGTGGTTTCCTCATTATGCCGATGTAAATTCATTATTTAACACGGGGTGAAAATCAACAACAAACGACATCACGACATCTCGACACAATTTATTCATTCGGCCGTCATTTTTTCTGATACTTGGGTTAAGTTGGGTGTGGATGTCGTCGCATGTCGTGTTTCATTAACCCTAGAAAGAAGCCGAAACAACAAACAAAACAACAACAAACTAATTTGGGGGGGGGATGGAAAAAAAGAGGAAGAAGAATTGAGCGAGAGAAAAGGCGACAAAAGGCAAAGGCAAAACAGAAGGGAAAAAAAGAATAAAACTTTCTTTTAAGGAAGAGAGAGATAGAGAGAGAGAAAGAAACAGTGAGTGAGAAAATTTTCTAATTAAACAAGAACAAAAAGGAAGGAAAAAAAAAAACACATCATTTTTTTTGTCCAGACAGCAATTCAACAACGAAAAAGACTCATCTCTGACCTAACCAAACCCTAGTATTCCATCATCAAAGGTATGTTATTATCACATATGATAGTATAGAGCACTATTTAGTTGATTAAAAGAGAGGGATTTGCCACCTTTGTTCATTGTTCAACAATGTGTTTCTTGCTGTTTATATTTTCTTTTTTTTTTTTATTTGGTGTGTCCAATTGCTTACTAACAACATTTAGTAATATAGCCTATAATGTCAAACAATATCGAAGACGATTCCATCTCCGTTGACAATATTGTCGACCGTCTTTTGGAAGTGAGAGGATCAAGACCTGGAAAACAAGTTACATTAACCGAAAATGAGATTAGATTCCTTTGTACTAAGGCCCGTGAAATTTTCATCCAACAACCTATTCTTTTGGAGTTAGAGGCACCAATCAAGATTTGTGGTGATATCCATGGACAATATTACGATCTACTCCGTTTATTCGAATATGGTGGCTTCCCCCCTGAAGCCAACTACTTATTTTTAGGGGACTACGTTGATCGTGGTAAACAATCATTAGAAACAATTTGCCTTTTACTTGCCTACAAGATCAAATATCCAGAAAATTTTTTCATTCTTCGTGGTAACCACGAATGTGCCAGTATCAACCGTATCTATGGGTTCTACGATGAATGTAAAAGAAGATTCAATATAAAATTATGGAAGACTTTTACAGATTGTTTCAATTGTCTTCCAATCGCTGCCATAATTGACGAGAAAATCTTCACCATGCATGGAGGTTTGTCTCCAGATTTGAACTCTATGGAACAGATCAGAAGAGTAATGAGACCAACCGATATCCCAGATGTCGGGTTGTTGTGTGATTTATTATGGTCAGATCCCGATAAGGATATCACTGGATGGTCAGAAAATGACCGTGGTGTGTCGTTCACTTTTGGACCTGATGTTGTGTCTCGATTTTTACAAAAACATGATATGGACTTGATCTGTCGTGCCCATCAAGTTGTTGAAGACGGATACGAGTTTTTCAGCAAACGACAATTGGTAACATTGTTTTCAGCACCAAACTATTGTGGTGAATTCGACAATGCTGGTGCCATGATGTCAGTTGATGAAAGTTTGTTATGTTCGTTCCAAATTTTGAAACCAGCAGACAAAAAACCAAGATATGCCCCAGCAAATGTGGCTAACAATCGACCAGGAGCCAATCAAAGAAAACCAAAGAAGGCTGTGAAATAATCGAGTTTACACGATGAGTCTTGAAACTGATAAAATTATTGTCACTATTATTATTTTATTATTCCTGTTTCCTTTTTTATATTCACAAACCTACAAACACACACATACATACACAAACACAAACGTACAATATCCCCCATCCCCGTTACCTAAATCTACACCAACATCTGACACCCAACACTCATCACAATTACAATTACAATCACAATTAATTACAAACTTCAAAACACAAATGCATATAATTTTGCAATTCATTGTATCACCAATCCTTTTTTTTGTATATTAGATCCCCCTTTATTCAGAAATACTTTTCCAATTCCACATCCACATCCCCATCCAGTTCCAATTTTTGATTTGTTTGTTTATTCAATGCATTATTGTATAAAAAAAAAGTTAATCATTTTAGACATTAATTGGGTTGTACCATATATAGAGTCTTTTTTTTTGTTCTTTTCCCATTATTATTATTATTGTCTTACATAGTTGAGTGGAGGGGGAGAGAGGTACAACAACACCTACTTTCTTCTTTTATTACTTCTCTTGTAAAAATTTTGTATATTACGAAACCGGTAAAAAAAGTAGAATATTTCATATTTTTTTTACCAATGAAAGTTAACGATTTATTACAATCAATTTGATGATGAAAAAAAGAAAGAAAAGAAAGAAAGAAAGAATGTTGAATGGTGATGCTTTATTAATGGTATGCTTTATTTTTATATATATAATATTAGTTTTTTTAAAGAAAAAGAAGAACAAAGAATTGTTTGAGTGATGTGAAATTTTTATTAGTTTTCGATATTGTTCGGATTTATTGATTCCATCGGATTTTGGTGATGCTATTATCATTATGGGAGAGGAATTTTGTTGTATTGTGGGAGTTGAATGTGTGTGTGTTATGTAAGTTGCTTTTTCTTTTTTTATATATTAAATATCTTTTTATTACTGTTGTTGTTGTTGTTATTGTTTGTTTAGCTTTATTCTTTTTATATTATTATAAGTTTCATATATTATACGTATATTATTGTTGTTATTGCAAAAGAACATGTAGAAATTGACAAAACTAAGGTTTCCAACATTTATGGATTAACAACTTTTTCATCAAACCAATTTTCCCATTGACTAATCTTATTTTTCAAAACGCTACCACCAACAAAATCAACATTACCTTCCAACTTATCAAAAGTGAAATTTCCAGACCCAACAACACTCATCCAAAATGCTCTCAAACTTTCACCGTTAATGCCATCATTGTTATCACCATTGGAACTATTACCACCACCACCATTGCTATTGTGATTACCATTATCGTTATCATTATCGTCAATGCCCGAAGTTTTTTCAACATTTTCAATTTCATGACGGATCAATTTATTGATTTCCAATTCTAATTTTGTCTTTATTTTATGAACAGGGACAGAATCAAATAAATCAGTTTTATTAATAGCAATCAAAAAATCAACTCCATTAGGTATCCGTTCCGTAATACTAAATAAATTGTACAAGAATTTAACAATACTTTCCAAATTGGTATCATCATTAATATTAACACTAGAAGAATCAATCATATATACAACACCCTTAAGATTCTTTAATGTTATTTCATCAATTATTAATCGTTCAAACACTTTTTGTAATTTCAAATGTCCTGGATAATCAATCAATTGAAATGGTTTACCAATTGATGGATTGGAAATTGGTAAATTTATCTTTGTAACATTTGGTTCCAATGATGATACTGTGGCAGCAACGGTAGTAGTGTTGGCCTTGTCATCTATCTCATCATCATTAGATGATTGTAGTAATTTGTAGAAGAAAGACGTTTTCCCAGAATTGTTTGCTCCTAGTATAAGGAAAGTTGGATGATAAAGTGATGATTTCTTGGATGTGGTGGTCGATACGAGGGATTTCAACCCACCAGTTTGTATGAAAAAAATAATTAGTATTAAAACAAATCCTAGTAAGATTGTTAATAATGAAATTAATACCGCATCCATAATTTTCAATCTCTATCTTTATTAATTCCGATAATCAAATTCCCAAAGATGATTAAAGTATTCTTTTTCAAAATGGTCCGAAATTATGTAAGAATTTTTTTCCTTTTTCCTTTTGCTGGAAAGTATTCTACCCTTGGTCGTGTGCACTGGTCAGTTTTTTTTTTTTCAATACAATCAAAAAGAAAGAAAAGAAACAATAAAATATGATGAAGAGAAATTGCATCAATAAATAATCTATTCCATCTTTAACATAATATATATAATGTTCACATTTACTAGAAATATCCCACGATCTTTACTTCATTGTAAACCAATAACCAAGAGAACCCCTTTGATAACCACCACCATAAGAAATCTATTCATTCAAACTTCAGAAACTCCTAATGAACAAGCATTAAAGTTTTTACCACTGATAAAAATTTTACAAGATAATCAAACCAAAGAGTTTTTAAGTGGTCGAGAAGCTGCATCATCTCCATTAGCACTTAAATTATTCAGTATTGATGGGATAAGATCAGTTATGTTTGGAAGTGATTTCATCACTATTGAGAAATCAAATAATTTTGATTGGTCACTTTTAAAACCGGAGATTTTTTCCATATTAACAGAATATTTAACTAATGGTACCCCTATACTATTAGAAGATAATGTTGATGAGTATGGGAATTCATTATTAACTAATGATATGGCGATAAATGAAGATGATGATGAAGTTGTATCAATGATCAAAGAATTGATTTTCACGAGAATCAGACCAGCAATTCAAGATGATGGTGGTGATATTGAATTTGTCAATTTCAATGAGGAAGATGGTACAGTATATTTAAGATTGAAAGGGGCTTGTCGTAGTTGTGATTCTAGTTCTGTGACATTAAAGAATGGAATTGAAAGTATGTTAAAACATTACATTGAAAAAGTTAATCTGGTGGAACCTATTGAAGAAGAAGAACAACAAGAAGAGATTAATGTTGAATCATCAACTATTAAACCAATAAATAGAGATGAACCATCATCTTCTGTTTCTTCGTCGTCGTCACCACCATCATTGTAAATAGTTTGAAAAAAATCATTGTAATAAACAGAATTTTGTATCATAATTACCAAACAAGTTTATTAATGTGTCTTTTTTTATTTATTGTTGTTGTTAATCAATATAAATAATAACCTATACTTAAAAGAAGAACTAAAAAAAAAACGAAACAAACGGGGCAACATTGTTTTTACTCTTTGTTTGATTTATCCACACCCAACTTGAAATAATAATATGGATAACCTCTTGCTGGTATCAAATAATTTGAATACGCAGTAGTAGTAGCAGCAGTAGCAGCAGCAGCAGACATTGCCGTATTTCTATTGTTATCACCAGTCACGGAATTAGCAGAACCAGCAGAACCAGCAGTAGCACCAGGAAGTGGATGGGGATGTGGTGGAGGTGGTGGTGGTGGTGGACCAGGTAATACATTGGCAAATTGGTAAGGAGTTGCAGGATAACCATAATAATAAGGCAACATTGGTTGATAAGTATAATACGATTGATTTGCCACTGTTGCCGCTGCCGCTACTGCTGCAGCCGTTGCAGCAACAGTATTGTTGGACCCCACCACCATATGATTAGGATTAGTAATAGATAAATTATTATGATGATTATGTTGTTGTTGTTGTTTTAAATCTTTATTTGAATTTGATTTTTGAATAGCAAATGAAGATTGAATAACAATAGGATTATAATGACCAACATTAACCACTTTATTATTTGTCATTAATATAGCTCTAATGGCCATTTTAAATGTCTTGTAAAACACAAATCCAATTTTACCTGATTTATGATCATCTTCATATTCATGATAAAATTGAGGTTTAATAATTTTGGCCGATTTGATAATTCCAAATTGACTCCAAAATGATTCCCATGTACAATCATCATTATTAAATACAATGGGTAAATTATTTACATAAATATTTGTTTCTTGATAATTTAAACTTCGTGAAAATTGATTAATAGTGAAAACCGGATTTGGGAAACTAATGGAAATACTAGAATCTTTCCCCATTGATAAATATAAACTATTAGATTGAGCAAACAAATAATGATTATGCTTATGTTGAGCAATTGTAATTGAGAGTTTACCTTGATTTGAACCTTGATCATTATCATCATCATTAGTAGTAGTAGTATTGTTTGTCTCATTTTCTTCGTTTTCTTCTTCTTCACTTGGTAGCTCGCGCTGTTCAAATTTGGCATCTTGTAAAAATGAAGGTAAATTGTTTACATCCAATTGATTAAATTCTTCCCAAGTCAATCCATTCAAATAATACAATATTCGTAAAGTATTTTCCATTATATTTGTGTTGCCATTATTGTTGTTGTTACTACCTAGTTGTTTGAATTTAATGAATCCAAAATCCAAAGTTTTAATTTCTTCCAAGTTTGCTCCCTTATCTGAAAGTGGGAAATAAATTTGATCAATTAAATTACCAAAACTATTAAATTTATTTATAAATCCATTAAATCCTTCTTTATTCAATTTTATTCGAGGTAAAAAATTGAGTAAGTTTTCAACAATAATAAGATTAAAATTATCCATTGATCTTGTAGGGTTAATTGTTGTGTTTGTTGTTGTTGTTGTTCCTGTATTACTACCACCACTACAACCACTACTATTAGTTGTGTTATTGGTAGTATTGGCCAAATTTGGTGCTCCTGGGAACACAAATCTTTCTTTTCGATTAAGATATTTATTAAGAAATAATGGAATATTGGTATTATTATTGAAAATATTGGGGACATACTTGTTATATTTTTTAATTAAAATATCAACATCCAAATGATTAGAAAATTTAACAATGGCAAATGATGATAAAGGTATGGTAGAAATATTGTTATTATCATTATTGAAAATTTTCACCTCTTGTAATGATTTGAAATATGAATTATCCATTAAAAATTCAAACAATTTATGCTTGGGTTCAGTAGATTCCACAATGGTAATTGACTCTGTTTCTGTTTCCTCTTGGTCGTCGTCGTAGTCGTCTTCTGTTCTGTCTTCTTTATGATTATAGTTATTATCAAACATCAAATTGCTTGATAAATTTTTAATGAAAAGAATTCCTGGATGCGATATAAATTTTGAATAATCCAATTCATAAACAATTTGTTCTTGGTACAATTTATAAATCAAATCATCCAATTCCTTCTTTGTAGTGAATCCTATATTGAAAAACTCCACCGCCTTATCAATTTCTTTCTTCTCTTGATGATGATAGACTGCTGATATTCCTGAACATCCAGAAACAAAATTCTCAATTTCTTGCCTACCTTGTTTATCGTTAATAGGAATTCTAACAATAATTGGGAAATTATTGAAAGTTTGTCCATTACCACATTGCGTGTTGAAAACATATTTATTCAAACTTTGAATCAACTCTTGTTTTGGTTCGTTTTGGGAACGTCCTTGTCCTTCTTGCTCTTGTTTTGCCAGTTGGTCGGAAGTTTCTGTTATCGACTGATCCCCAAGCTTATTGCCTTTTGTTTCAACTTTTGATTCTGTTTCAGTTTCAGGTTTATTTTTGGAATCTTCATTGGATATTTTGCTTGAAATCAGTGACATTGAAGGTGACTCTAAATTACTTGATCTCGATATGCTCAATGAGCTTGATGACGAAGTTTTCATGATAGGTGCAAAAAAAATGAAAATCCACTATCTCTCTCTATATGTATATATATCTCAAGGGACCACTAACTGGAAAAAGCTAATGAAAATAAGAACTCAAAATCAAAAAAAAAAAAATCAGACCAAATAAGAAAAGAAAAAGAAAGTTGTAGATAAAAAATTGATGAAAATTTTAAAAACCAGGTGACAAGTGAACGTAAAAAGAATACATTCAAAATATATTCCTATTATATTCAATTTAGTTAAATTTCCTTTCCCAATTACAAAAACCGAACCCAACTTGATTGTATTATGTTTGTTGTTTTTGTTGGTGGGAGCTTGTTTCTCTTTTTTTTTTTTGCAATTTGTTTTTGTCCTTCCTTCTTTATTTTCAAGGAAAGTGGTAGTATATTAGAAAAAAAACAAACCACAACAATAGGAGGAGGGGGAAGAAAGTTAGGTTAGGTTAAACTTAGGTTATAATATGATTATTCTTTTATATTATGTTTTTAAACTTCTCAATAATGAATAAAGAAAAGAAAGATCCACTTAACTTATCAAATGAATCAAATTGTGTTTAGTTTGGAGGGGGTGGTGGGGGTATTTAATGCTGCGTTTTTTTTTTTGTTCCAGTTATTTAAGGGAGGAATTCTAAACTTCAAACAAATTCCTTGGTTTATAGTAGTTTTCTTTTTAGATCAAGCTTCTGATGTAAAACTAAATATCCTGAGACGTCTTCTTTATAATATTAAACGGTTAATTGATTTGTTGATTTTTGGTTTTTTTTAGTAAATATTTCAATATCAATTCTTTTTGAGTAAGGAAATAAAATAAAAAATTCCCAACAAAGACTTGATAATAATAATAACTATAATAACAATAACAAAAATAAACTAAAATGAAAAATAATCAAAAGAACAATCAACTTTGTTCGGTTAACTCTCTATTTTATATATGGATGTATATTATAATGTTAATTTTGTTTGGTAACAAAACAAATTATAAGGTGATTTTTTTTCTCTCACTCTTTCTCTCTTTCTTTTTTGTTGTTTTGAATTCAAATTCAATACAGTATTGTCAATCAGAAAATTGAAATCACTTGACAATATTTATAAAAAGGGTGAGGAATGGGTAATGGTTTTGTCGTTATATATGTATATGTACTGTGGTTGTATTGTATTGTATTGTGTTGGTGATTCTTAATGGAATGCAGGATTTAAATTTGTTTTGCGTGGGAACGGAATAGAACACAAATTGGGAAGCGGGCAAAACAAACGAGGAGCAGGAAAGGGGAGGTAAATCTTTACGACGGTGGTAGTAGTTGCAGAAGCCAATAGGTTAGGACAGCAGTAGTAGCAGTAGTACCAATGGCTAATGTTGAATGCGAATGGTAAAAAATAAAAACCAAATTGCTGCTAATTAAAAATTGTGTTATGGAACCTCACAAAAATCTCAAGCGGTCCAAAACCAGAATTAAAAATATATTGACGACTTGAGATTCCTTATAAATGCAAAATTCACCAAGAAGTTTGGATTCTATAAAAAGAAGGAAACAACTAAAAATATATTTGAAGAGGTTAATTGCAAGTATTTATAAATGGATCAAAAAAGAAAGGGAATTTCTATATTATTCTTTATTCTATCGTTTGCAAAACTTAATTTCCCCTTTTACTTTCCTTATTATTTCTCTTTTTTCCACCCGGAGGAAGAAGCTTTTTTACTAGTTGTTGTAGCCTTCTCTCTCCACCCTCTAAACCTATTATAACCTTAAAAGCCAAGTTATAATCTCAAATAGAACAATTTAGTGTATGCTTATACGTTTAAACGTATAATTATGCAAAATCATGTCTATCCTGTATGATAGACAATGTACATTTTGTGGCTCACGTGGAAAATGAACAAAAAAAGTGGTTTTGGTAAACATGTCACACGAACATACACATATACACACTATCACGACGAACCACTCACCGCACTACCAACCACTCGAAACTTGGAACGGAAAAAGAAAAATTTTTTTTGAGACAACTGGCACGAAATAGTTTTTAGACGAAAAGCCTTCAAACATTGACATACCTGATACAGATTTTTCACAACAATAATCAAATTGAAAGAAAAAAAAAAGAGTTAATAAAAACAGTCTAGAACCAACATCGATACATCAAGAAGTTAGCCATCAACTATCCCATCCTACTAGCCATCAACTATCCCATCCTACTAGCCATGACTCACTTAATCGAAGACATAAATATAAATGGGATTGATTATACAATAGTAATCACCTTCAATTCCAAAGCTCATAGCAAAGCACCAATGTCAATATACATCAACCAACAAGGCAATCAAGAAATGGGTGATTACATATATACAATTTCTTCTTATTCGACATACTTGAACAATCTGACAAATAACGATCAAATCAAACTGCTTAATCAACTATTAGTGAAGAAATTCAATGTGCCGATATTTCTAAATATCAGTGGGGATATAGGGACAAATTCCAATGTGGAATTGTTTCGATCCATTGTGGATTTAGTAGAACACCTGAAACTGAATTAACATACTAAATTGGAATCAGGCATCATAACCAACGAAACCCAAGAAAAATAAAATTAAAAAAAATTAGAGAGACGAGGCAGTAAATATATGTTGCCTGAGGCAGTGTTCAGCAAGCAGTGAAGAGCCGTATACATTTTTCCTATCCTACGATTTCCTCCAAAAGACGGATTTGCACGATGTCACTGTTTTAGTTGGATGTAAAAGATGAGGTTATGAGTGTGAGCATTTATCCGTGCGTTTTGTTTCCAATCCTGCAAATAAGCAAAGAGGAGGAAGGGGTCAGGTTGATTGCTAGGAAACATTAAAGTCTACATTGTGTATCTCGTTAGTTTGAGTTTGCATTGAGAGACATTATTATTTGACTATAGTGGTCATAATTGAATTTCTTGGAAATTTGAAGGGTATTCGAAAGTTTATTTTATACAGATATAAAAGTATACTATAGCTAAAATTTGTACATACAGGGGTTTGAATAGTATTCCCAGCAATATTGGGTTGAAATTATTTTTACCTCTCGACTAAATCAATATCTAGAATTAATGTACAGAATTGAATTAATTGGAGTTACCACAGTTTCTCTTCTATTGAAGAGACTTTCCGATAAAGGGAATTTCAGCAATGACCTTGATATCTAGTTATTAGTCTATTGATCTTAAGTAACTACCCAATTTGGGGGGGTTCACGTGCAAATTCTCAGTGAAACCAACACTCATAGGCAAGCATGTACGATGGTACTTTCTATATTTGCTACCTGTTTCCGATAGTACCTATTAATCAACTAAGGCTCAAGTGGTAAGCAATCCATATAAAAGAAGATCCCGTAGCATCCCATGATCAACGGAAAATGGTTTCTGCAACTACCAATTTCCCTCGGCAACTCCACCTTCAATTTTTTTCTCCCGTGTCCCACGCACACATTATTAGTTCAAATTTGTTTCTCCATTTTAATCCGTTGCTTCTACTTTTTTTTTCCCCACATTCAATCACCAACGATTTAAACCTCAAAATTATAACTGGCCTTTCTTTCACTCTCATATATATATCCTTCTTTCTTTCTTGTTTGATTTGTATCCTTTATACATATTCAATCTAACACCTCAAATTCCACAAGCCATGTCTGCTCCAGAACTTACTGATATTAGATCTCCTTTAGATATAAACAAATTAAAAGATTTGCTTGCCTCAGCCACAACCTCACAATCTAGTAAAGTGGTTTTGGGTCATAAAGCAACAGTTCCGACTACTTTTAGTGAAATCAAACAATTTACATTTGGTCAATCCAATCCAACATATTTTCTTTCTACACCAGAAGGGAAAAACTATGTTTTACGTAGGAAACCATCTCCTAATTCCAAATTGATTTCCAAACTGGCTCATGCCGTGGAAAGAGAATTTTTCATTTTGAATGCTATCAATATTTTGAATTCTGAATCGGACAACCTTACTGTACCAGTCCCTAAAGTTCATTTGTTATGTGAAGATGAATCACAGATTGGTTATGTGTTTTATATTATGGATTATGTAAATGGTATTCAAATTAAGAATCCAAGTATGCCAGGTATTGAAGAATCCGATCAAAATCAATATTGGAAATCCATTATTGAAACAATTGCTGCCATTCATTTATTGAATGTCGAGAAATTAATTTCATTATTACCAAAATCCCATTTCCCCCAATTTCAAAATATCGAGAAATTAAAGAGTACCTCTTATTTTGCTCGCCAAATTAAAACCTTGAATAATATTCACAATTTACAAAGTCAACATGTACCACCAATTCCTGATTTTGATAAAATTACCGGTTGGTTACAAAAATATGCTCCACAAGATCCAGATAAATTGACTTTGATTCATGGAGATTTGAAAATCGATAATATACTATTTGATCCAAAGTCGAAAACCGTTTGTGGTGTCTTGGATTGGGAATTGACTACTGTTGGTAATCCACTTTTCGATTTGGCTAATTTCTTACAAGCATTCCAATTACCTAACAAATTGAATCGTATGTTATACTATCCTCAAAAAACCGAAATGGGTGCTGAAAATAAAAACTCAACAGCATTTTTATACGAGAAATTGCACGAATATGAAAAATTGGTGACTTGGTCCAAGACTGATTCTAAAAATAATCCATCTGAATTATGGCCAATTGGTCATACATTTGGGTTGTTACGTCTTTCAGTTATTAGTCAAGGGATCGCCATGAGAGTGAAATTGGGTAATGCCTCGAGTGCTAATGCCAAAGGTTATGCTTCCATGTATCCATATTTGAGTGAATTGGCTATGGAAAATGTTAACAAGACAAAGAAAACTTCAGTTTTATAGAATATCAAGTATATATATAGTATAGATAGTTAGATAAGAGTCAGTATTATTAGTACATTTTGAATGGATCAAAGAGTAGAATTGTTATGGGTGTTTGTGTGTGAGCTTACAAGAATAATAATATGGTGACAAAATTTTGGTTGAGTCATTTCCGTTTTTTTTTCTCATTATGAGCACACTCTTTGCAGTTGAAAAAAAAAAAATTTTGAAAAATTTATTTTTGAACATATCAACATCAGTTATCAAAGATAAATCAATAACAACAAGCAACAACATGTCGTCTTTTGGAACATTATTTAAAGTTACTACATATGGGGAATCACACTGTAAATCAGTTGGGTGTATTGTTGATGGGTGTCCACCAGGGATGTCATTAACTGAAGCAGATATTCAACCACAATTGACTCGTAGACGTCCAGGTCAAAGTAAATTATCTACCCCAAGAGATGAAAAAGATTTAGTTGAAATACAAAGTGGAACTGAAAATGGATTAACTTTGGGTTCACCTATTGGAATGATTGTGAGAAATAAAGATCATCGTCCTGGTGATTATAGTGAGACCTATTTGTATCCAAGACCAAGTCATGCCGATTGGACCTATATACAGAAATACGGAACCAAATCTAGTTCTGGTGGTGGTAGATCATCTGCTAGAGAAACTATTGGTAGAGTTGCCGCAGGAGCCATTGCAGAAAAGATTTTGGCCAAAGTGAATAATGTTGAAATTGTTGCCTTTGTAAGTGCTATTGGTGAAATATCTATGAATAAATCTCCTCAAGATGCAAAATTCCAAGAACTTTTATACACTATCACTAGAGAACAAGTCGATGGTGTAGGTCCAATAAGATGTCCAGATGCAAATGTCCGTGAAGAAATGGTTAAAGTGATTGAAAAATATCGTGATGCTAAAGATTCCATTGGTGGTGTTGTCACTTGTGTTATCAGAAACTGTCCAATTGGATTAGGTGAACCATGTTTCGATAAATTGGAAGCTAAATTGGCTCATGCCATGTTATCATTACCCGCTACCAAAGGGTTTGAATTTGGTTCTGGATTTGAAGGTATCAAGATCCCTGGTTCAAAACATAACGATGCATTCTATTATGATGAAAATTTCGGAAGATTAAGAACTGAAACAAACAATAGTGGTGGTATCCAAGGAGGAATCTCAAACGGTGAAAACATTTATTTCTCAGTTGCCTTCAAATCGGCTGCTACTATCAGTCAAGAACAAGAAACTGCCACTTATGATGGTAAAAGTGGTGTTTTGGCTGCTAGAGGTAGACACGATCCAAGTGTCACCCCAAGAGCAGTTCCAATTGTCGAAGCCATGACTGCATTAGTGTTATGTGACGAATATATGATTCAACAAGCTAGAACTTCAACTAGATTATTGGTGCAAGACAATTAAGAAACTACAAAGCAATTTATGCAATAAAAATGCTTAGATCGGATAATAATTACAAATAATATAGATTTTTTTTCTTTCTTTCTTTATGCCAGTACTTGTACAATGTATATTATTACAAAAATTATGGTTTGAATGCAATATAGTAGTATATTTTTCTTTCGCTTTCTTTCCTTATAAATTGAAGGTCAACTGTTCCAAAAATGGAGCCAAATCTTCCTTTTTAATTTCCACTAATGATGCTTCAAAGAAATCCTTCTTCATTTGGGCACCAGAAATTTTAGAAAATGCATTGTTAATTCCCATACCCAAAACAAAATAAGTATTGGAAAGTTCTGCTGCTACCACTAAAGGTTTCAGTGTTTGTTGTTTTAAATAATCCATGATACGATTAGACAATTTAATTAACAATACTGGATTATCAAAACCCAGATGCGAGGACTCATCTTTTAAAATGCAAAGTCGATAAACTTTTAAATTTTTAATTAATTTTTGTTCAATTATGTATTTGATAGTTTGGAATAATTCTTTTTGAACCAATTTTGCTGCTGTTATTCCCTTTTCTAATCCAATGTTGTTGGAAATCCCAAAAGAACTTACTGAATCAAAGGCTGACCAAAAATTTCGAATGTAGCTTGACTCTCTGCTTTTAATTTCTCTTCGAATTAGTTCATTTTCATCTTCAAGGTCACCATGGTCAATACTATTAGCACTAGTATTGTTGAGACCAACCCCGGTCTCTAATAATGCAGTTAATGAAACAAACACGTCCATGGACGTGACACCACATCGGTAAAATATTTCAACTTGTGGGAGTTCAGGTAGATATTTCTTCAATAATCCAGGTAGTTTGTTCTTGATTGGTGGATCTAAATATTGCCATTGTTGTTTTGCAGCAACAATCGGAACACCCATTTTTGCAAGAATCTTGTGTATTCTCTTGTCACCGTCAATCCAGTTATAAAGCAAGGCATCGTAAAGAGAAGAATGTCGCAACAACGGAAGGTACGTCCCACGTTCCATATGAATACCAGAATCGGTCGAGAAACGCCTCACTTCGTCGACAAATATAGAACAATCAAATCCACTGGCACCGACAATGCCTAACCATAAGTTGTCAACATTGGTCTCACCGATGGCACTAACTAATGCATAAACTGTTATCGAGCATGAGCTTGCTATTGTTGATGACTGGTTGTAATATGTCTGAATCTTATCTTCATTGATGGATTTAACTCCTTTGCGTGATGTTGAAACACTTGATTCGTCATTTTCATCATCAGCATCAGTTTTGTCTCCCTCTTGGTCATCATCAGCATGACCGTTCTGGTTGTGCCCTTCATCTTCATCTTCGTCTTCACTATCACTCATTTCTACCAACACATTGTATGCTTCCTTTTCGTCGTTCAAGTTCCCATCAATATACCCATTATCCAAACAAACAACCATGGCCGACCCAAATAAATTATCCAAATTCCACGGTCTGTGTCCATCTACAACATAGATTTTTCTTGTCAAGGCAAAATTATCAGTTTTCACTGCATCTAGTTCTAATTCAGTGTCGTTATCTATTGTGTGGCCATTGGTAGTAAAATTATCACCTAAAAACTCTTCTGGATTGACATCGAAAAATCCTTCTAAATCCAACATGGCACCACATCCAATTAGTATTATATTTGTGACCTCACTATCCAACTTATCATAATGCAATTTTAAATCCGAGTATCCTGTTGTAGGAATTAATTGATATTGGATTAATTCTTTTCTTAAAAGTAAACTCAAAATTTTGGCTGCACATAATGCATCCACATCTAAGCAAGAAACAAATATAACAAGTTTACAGGTGGAGTGAGATAATGATGAGCGTTTTATATCTTGGAACGTCTTTGCATATTGGTTGGGGGTTATATACATTGTGTTCACTAGTGGTGGGTGGTGGTAATGTTGAATGTTGTTGTTTGTTGTAAAATTTCAAATTATTCTCATGATGACGCGAGTTGAAAAGAAAAAAAAATAGAAAAAAAAAAGACAAAGCAGAAAACTAGAATTGGCAGTAAGGAATAATACTACCAGAATGGCATAAATAGATTTGTCTAAAGATAATAGAAAGTATTGTTGGGGATAGCAACATACTTGAATCTATGTTCGATATGCTATTTTGCTTTCTTTCCTTGTTCTGGGAACAATAAAGATATAGAGTTAAATTTTTTTTCCCTCGCCACGCGTCGGGCTTGATCTCGGACCCATCGAGAAAAATGAGCTGGTCGCACACGTCCAAGAAACAACACCCGCCATAGCACCAATAATAATTATTAACCCTTTTATAAAGAGAACATAGAGAAATGTAACCTTTAATTCGTATCTAGTTACATTTTTAGAAACCCGCAACAACTCCTGATTGTCACACCTTCAAATAAACGGATATGGGGTATAATTAGCAAACTAAAACATACCAGATCGGAAATGATCGTTACGATAATCTTTCTTTTTTCTTGGTGGTGGAGGGTGGTGAATGATCCCCCACGTTACACCTATATAAGGATCCCCCACATCAGAAAACGTTAAAATCTGGGGGATCCTTGTATTTTAGATCACAAAAGATTTCAGTTTAATCGAATGATTCCATTAACCATTACTCCACATTATTTGTAAATTAGCGAGAACATCATTCATTTATGTGAGCAGCAGAGAGAATTCACACCCGAAACTTTGGTTGCAATTTATTATTTTTCCGAGCGTGTCAGAACCAAGATGTTCCGAGATCTAGCCGTCCAGATCTTGGTATCATCGATCACTCACACCAACAAATCACCTTAATTGGTGTGCTGATAGAAAATCAGCTTATAAACAGCTTCTTCACAATAATGATTACCTTCTCCAGTACGTGTGACCTCATATACCTCTCCTCCTCCCCTGATACAATCTTGTGCTATAATTGTTAACAGAAAAGTAGAGCAGAGAAGAGATCCCCCAAAAAATTTGGGGTTCTGTGGGGGATCCCCCAACATACCAAGTCAGCCAAAAAAAACAAAAACTACCAACTAAATTTCCCCAAAGCAAGTATTATAACCAAATTGCAAATACTCCTTTCGAAAGAAAACGTGCAAGCTAAGCAGGTTAGAGTTATCAGTCTTTCAAGAGATGGGGCTTTGTTTTACAATATATGTTTGAAATTTGTAGATTAGAGTTTATCCAATCAACTTCTAGCCAGCCTAGTGTCACAGCCTAACCAGAACGAATTACATATGTATATGGGGTTGAAATTGCACAAACAAAGCCAACCACAGCAAAGTTAAACACTGAAACAATGGAAACAAAAAATTTATTCAAAACCATACTAAACATTTACTTAATTTGATAACACAAACACCCCGAAATTCATTTAAATTAAAAAAAGAAAAAAAAAAATAGGAAAATCTTTTAATCTTCTTCGCTTTCTCCTCTGTATCCCCCAAATAAAGCTATAACCTTTGGTTCAAAAGTATAAATAGAGTCTTCGCTGCCCCCCCAATCCTGGGTTGTTTGATCTGTTCCATTCTTTTTAATCCATTCATTCAAACAAAACAATCTAGTCAGTTCAAAGCACATCATCAATATCATTATGTCTGACGAGAAAACAACTGCAACATACGAGTCACATACCAAACAGGATTCTATGTCATCAACAAGCTCCCAGTCTATTGAACAAATATCATCACCAACCAAATCAGAACCAAAAAAGAAATCATGGTTTAAAATGAAAAACTTGTTTGAAAAGGTGGAAGATAGACCAACTCCACCACAGGTTTATAATTATAGAATTTATATGACTGCTATTATGGCATCTGCTGCTGCCATTATCATCGGGTATGATGGTGGGTTTATCGGTGGTACTGTTGCCTTAGATTCTTTTAAAAACGAGTTTGGTCTTGACAAGTCAGCTCATTCTAGTTTTATTATTTCCAATGTCATCTCGGTTTTCCATGCTGGTTGTTTCTTTGGGGCCTTGTTCTCTTATCCATTTTCATTCTATCTTGGTAGACGTATTCCATTAATCTTCGCTGCATTTTTAATTACTGCTGGGTCTGGTATCATGTTGGCTGCAAACTCAAGTGTCGGGTTGGGCCCCATCTATGCTGGTAGAGTCATGGCAGGTGTGGCAGTTGGGTTTTCCACTAACTTGACAGTGGTGTATATATCGGAAATTGCCCCACCAGCAATCAGAGGTCAATTAACCAGTAGTTACGAAATTGGTTGGAGAGTCGGTGATCTTGTTGGGTTTTGGATCAACTATGGGGTTGACTCGCATATTCCTGAAGGTAAAAGACAATGGTACATACCGTTTGCTATTCAATTAATTCCTAGTGGGTTGTTTTTACTTGGGAGTATCTTCATGAAGGAATCTCCTAGATGGTTAATGCAAGTTGGTAGATATGACGAAGCCATCAAGAACTTGACTTGGTTCAGACAATTACCAGAGGACGATGAATATATTGTTTACGAAGTCAATCAAGTCAAAGAATCCATTGAAGAACAAAAACAGAAAATCGGGCTTGGAATCATGGATCCATTTTATGAAGTGTTTTTCAACAATAAACTAGTCTTGCGTCGTTTGTTAATCACCATGACCATCTATGTTGTTTGTAACTTTTTGGGTATTCAATCTATCAATTACTATTCTCCAATTCTTTTCCAAGGTTTAGGTGTTAAGGGAACCAATGCTTCATTATTTTCAACGGGTATGTTTGGTGTTGTCAAGTTTATTTGTACATTCATTTACATTTTGTTTATTGTCGACACAGTTGGAAGAAGAAAGGCATTTATGGCTTCGTCTACTGTTTGTTCCCTTTGTTTTTGGTACATTGGTGCATACTTGAAATTGAACGATCCTACAAAACCAGGTGTTCTGGCCGGTCCAGGAGGCAAAGCTGCCATTGCTATGATGTATATTTGGATTGCTTCATTTATCTTAGCCTGGTCAGGAGGTCCATTTGTTGTTGGCAGTGAAGTGTTTGATCAAAATATCAGATCTTTTGTTCAAGCTATAAATGCCGCTATGTCATGGGTGCCGATCTTTATCATGTCAAGATTCACAACCAACATGATTCGTGCCATGGATTATGGTATTTATTTCTTTTTCGCTGCTTTGGCAGTGGCCACCATTCCATTTCTTTTCTTCTGCTTGCCAGAAACAAAAGGTATTGCCTTGGAAGATATGGATAGATTATTTAGTCCAGAATTACCTGCCTGGAGAGCACATGATATTCTTATGAAACGTGTGCAACACGAAACTGAAGAAGTTTTCCATGAAAACCACAAACACGGTTTATTTGAAGCTGTTGATAATAAACCAGTTTCAGAAAACGTTGAGGACATTTTGGTCAACAAAGAGGAAAAATAGAGTTGCCAAAAAAAGCATGTTTAAGTAGTTAGTCATTTTTTGTATTTTAATAATGTTTACGAATTCTTTTGTTATTGTATATGACCTATTATTGATATGAGTCAGAGTTTCTACTAATATTGCAGGTGGGGGGAAAGGGGGGCTACTTTGGCCGTGTACGTGGATTCCACACGGATTTAATATCTTCAACCACACTCCAAAAAAAGAACAAATCTACGGCTGTAACAATAGCAACACCACCAAAAAAAAAAGTAATTAGTCATCAATATTACTGCAAAACAATAACTAAAAATGCTATGAAAATATAGAGAATACATGTAGAAGCTAATGGTTACGAGAATCTAGATTAAACAGCAAATAAAGAAAACTTCGCAATCCATAATTCGCAGCATGCCTTTTGCTGACTAATGGAGTGGGGGGAGTATCAATTATCCAGTCCTATAAATAGGGAGTTGAATTCACTTACTTTTTTGTGGGTACGTATAGTAAATCATATCCCCTCCATTACACTTCTAACAAACAATTCATAATAAATGTCAGACTTGAAGAAAACAGATTCCGCAAACATATCAATAAAATCCACTACTTCGACGCTAGCAAGTATAAAATCAAAGGCCAAAAGTTTAGGTCAAAAGCTAAAGAAGAAACCTTCATCGAAAGGTCATAGCCCGTCTAAAAAGACCACCCAAGTAGAGGCAATGGCTCACTATCTAGCTATGAAAAGCTAACTTGTCCCAAAGGCACTCAAAATTTGTTATTACTTTGTTGGTTGGCAAGATATAACTGGATTTATATTGTTGCTTAGTTCTTTAATATGTAACTATATTTATAGGATAAATTTCCATATATAATCAATTATTTCTTAGCTTGTTGTTGTAACTCATGTAATGCTTGTTGATAAATCTCTTCGTCTCTGTCGGATATTAATTCTTTTACATTTAAATCAACGTTTTCAACTTCTTTACTTCGACTCACTTCATGGGCTAATTTGTTGAACCAACTATTTTCTCCCTTACCAAAACAGAAACTGTATGCATACCCTACTTGGTTGGCTCTCGCAGTTCTTCCAACTCTGTGAACATATTCTCTGGAAGAGTTTGGTAAGTCATAGTTGATGACATCGGTGATAGATGCCACATCAATACCTCTGGCAATTAAATCAGTAGTGATCAAAATGTTAACTTCTTGGTTACTAAATTGTTTTAGTATTTTAGAACGGATTGATGTTCTGTTATTTGTTGAATTAATAAAGGCAATCTTTAAATTGATAGAAAGTTTTTGAAATAAGCTGGTTAACAATTCAGTTAATCTGATTGATGATTCGTTAGATTTGGTGAATATGAGCACATTAGACAACTTGTTTGTTGATATTAAAAATTTGGTTAAAATTAATGGTTTCAATGAATTCTTTGCCACACCCAAATGAATTTTGAATTCAGATAATGTCACGGGAACAGTGAATATTTCATTAACCAATTGTTTGGAATCATTAACAATTATCAACCTTGGATTATAAAATTTCAAACTTGATAATTTCCCGGCATCTGTTGTTAATGTTGCCGAAAACACCAATTTCTGCACTGATAATTTCCAAACTTCTGCAATGTTGATTTGTGAATCTATTTTATCTAATAACACATTCGACCAATTTTGGAAACTTTGGTTCAATAATCTATCAGCTTCATCAATTATCAAATATTGCAAGCTTGATAAATTGATAGAATCATTAAGTAAATGCTCCACAAGTCTACCTGGCGTACTAACTATAATGTCAGGAACAGATTTGGTTAACAGATCTTTTTCGTCATTTATAGATACATCATTTTTCAATGCTGCAATTTGTAAATTGGTTCCACTCGAGAGTTGTAATAATGTTGATTTGACTTGATTGATTAAAGGTTTTGTCGGAACCAATATAATCACCCTCACTCTTGGAACTACTCTTCGGTATAGACTTTCAATTATGGGAATCAGATACGCTAAAGTTTTACCTGACCCAGTAGATGCATTAACAAGAATATCACCAACACGATCTGGTTTTAGTTTTTGTGCTTCGATCTCTGGGAGCATCATATTAAGAACACTTATTTGTACGGAAAATGCTTCAGTAAATCCCATTTTTTCCAAATTTTTTATCATAAATGACGATAATTTAAAATCTGTGAAAGCCTTTTTATCCAGTGGTGAAGCATATTGCGGTTTAGTTAACCAATCTAGGTTCTTTGTATGAGTTGACACAGATGATAGTTTTCGATCTCTTGGCAATGCTGGTTGTGGTAATGGGACAAGACTATGTTGTTCAATATTTGCGTCCTCTTCTCCGTCTTCTTCTTTGTCTTGTTCAATTGTTTCTGATTCTGTGGACTGTTTGAATTTGTTGAAAATTGCTTGATGTTTGTGAATATAATCTGGATCTACTTCTGGCTGCAGATCAATTTCCATGTTGTCGTCAACTTTGTTGGTATCTTCATCTTCTTCTTCTGGTTCTTCTTCGTTGATATCTTCATCCTGGGAAGATTCATGTTCAGACTCATCTGTTTCTTCCTCTTCTTCTTCCTCATCAGAACTCTCATCATCACTTAATTTTCTTTTCTTTAGACTCACGCCAAATCCAGAATCGGCTGGTCGACTGCCGTTATTCTCTTCTGCTAAAGGATCATATCTCTGACTAAACATAATTTATCAATCCCATGTAAGTTGTTCAGTTTGCTTTAAAGAAAAAAAGGAGGAAAACAACTGTACAATTGAAAATCGTTCAAGATGAGATCGTAGTTTTTTTTCTATGTAAGAGCGACCTACTTTATGCATCTCAGTTATTTTCAACAAATCTTTCTTTTCTCCTTCACGCACTTAACCAACCAACACCCAAAGTCAAAAGTGTAACGAAGAAAAAAATTTTCGATTCTTCACCTATAGATTCAAACACTCCCTAGCTACCGAAATATGATACCAACTATAACAAGATTAGGTGCTCGTTCTGTCTGGAAGGGACCACATATTGTACCATTACCTGTTGCCAATGCAATCAAGAATAAAACTCCTATAAGAACAAAAGCCAGAAACTGTACAATTATTCCACAATTTGTTGGTTTGAAATTCGAAGTGCATAACGGGAAAGAATATGTCGAATTGGAAGTGACAGACGACATGGTAGGCTCAAAATTGGGTGAGTTTGCTCAAACAAGAAAGAGATTCATGTATAAATATTCCAAGAATTAAGAGAAAGAGGGAAACTGGTTTGGATTTGTTTGTGTTTATGACTTGTATATATATATTTCTTTATATATTTATTCTAATAATAATGGAATGATAATAAATAATTGGGAAATAAAAATGAAAACAAAAACACAACAATTTAATTGTGTGGGAAGTGGTAGAGTTTTATCCGCGTGCACCTCTTGGATTGTAATCATCAAGTCTTGCTTGTCTTAACTCTCCCGTTCTATCTATAATTGGCCAATTACCCCAACCGTTCAATCTTATGACCAAGCATGTCGCGTTATCATCACCTCCCACAAACTCAACAAATTTGATAACTTGCTCTGCACAATATTGTGGGGTGGCCACAGTTTGACCTTTCAAATTAACATGTGTGAGCACAATATCAGCGATTTCCTGGTCAGTTAATATATTAGTTACCCCGTCACTGCACAAAATAAGGAAACTCTCATCTCCACCTAATCCTCCTATAGTGTATTTCTCGATTTCATCAGGAGTTAAAAACTGTTTGATGGCGTCCAGATCACCAATTATATACTGGTTGAAATCAGGCTCTGCTGTCACTCCGACCTCTTTATAATCAACGTCACCAAAAGCACGTGTGTTTGCTAATGCAACAAACCTTTCTTCTCCAAAGGAGTCTGTCATAAAAAAATTTGCTGCATATTTTCTCAACCTTTTAGCTTCGATTGGGTTCAGTGGATGGTGGTCAGTGGTTAGTGTATGAGCCAACCCATTCTTGTCCGCTACAATAGCCCTAGTGTCACCCAAATGACCAATACTTAACCTTGAAATAGTGTGTCTATTGAAATAATAGTTTTCAAAAAATGGTTGGAAGGTTCCTGGTTTGGAATAAATGGTTTCAATTAGTGCTGACGTACATGTTGAACCTGATTTTTGTTCTTTACTGAAAAAGTTGTAATCGGCATTCAAAAACGCAAGAGGCACTCTTGTTGCTAAATCATCAGAAAGAAAATTCTTTAATTTTATTCGTTCCTTCTCCCAATTTGCAACTGTGCTATCACGGTGTTTATACCACCGTTTCCAATATCCACCAACATTCTTGGCGTATTGTTTGAACAATTCTTGACGATCATTATCATTCTCAACCAATTGGTCCAGATCCTCTAATGCCAGCGATAAGTTTTCTGCCAAGTACGTCGAGCATTGATCACCCCCATGGCCATCAAAAATACTAAAATTAAATATCTGTGACTCTTTGACTTGTAACAAATTAGCACTATACTTGTCTTCGTTATACAAACGATTGACTCGACTACTAGAATGACCCAAGTGAGAAGGACTTTTTAGAATAGGAACAATCAACTTCCCCACTTTTGATGGTTGTTTATGGGAAAAGCCACCACTGGATGATATATCCATTGCTGTGAATGTAACTGTTTGTGAAACATGACGTACAAAACTCAAGCTTGATGGTAGGAGTTGTCTGCTGCGTGTTGACATGTATAAATTTTATGGCAGACTTATAAATGAATATGTGGATTAGAAAAAGAAATGATTGTTTAAACTCTGCAAAGAGATAATTCAACAATTTCAAGTTATCGTTGATCATTTTTTGTTTGTGTGTATGTGTCCCGTATCGTGGGTGGGTGCGTGTGTGTGGGAGCTGGGCTAGGTCCGAGATGGGGTAGACTAGGGAGCGAGTAGTAACAAAAAAAAATTAAAAAGGGGAAGCAATTCAATTGACAAATGGGATTAATGCTCCGGGACTACATGGACCAATAAGGTTTTGGCTTTGTGATGGGGAAAACCAAATCAGCATGAAAAAGGACTTATACTTCCAGTTTGTTTGAGTAATTATTTTTTTCACTTATATCAGAAAGTATTTAATTATATTCAGATATGTTATGTCGTATAAAGTACTCTTCACGTGACCAAATTTGCCTTTAATCACTTTCAATCATAGCTAAAATCACTATCTAATAAACAATTGCTGTATCATTGATCATGTAATGAATTTGTACCACAATGCCCTATACATGGGATAGGCGACTAATTGATAGATGTCATGGCACCGGATCAGGAAAGTTCGGTTATAAAATCACTCAGCCAATTCACACGCACTTTGGCAGGTTTTTATGGCTTAAAGTTTGAGCGGTTTTTTTTTTTTTGGTTCTACTGTCTAAATCGGATTTCGGTCCAAGCACATATAATATAATATAATCATCATCACTTAATATATACTAATCCATTTCTCGTCTTTTTTTTCTCAGCTTATCCCCTTTAAAAGATACCAAAATTGATTACTTTTTTTTAAAAAATTTGATAGATAAACTAGTTGCAACATGTCCGAGTCAGACACTTCTGAAGTTGATATTTCATTAAGTCAACAATTACCCACTCAACTGCCTCAAGTATCACAAGATACTAAACCTAAAAAGAAATCAGTTGGATTCACTGCTGCCCCTGAAGAAGATCTTAAAGAACATCACAAAGTTTTAAAACAAAAGGAAGAGATTAAATTGAAGTCATCTCCATTTCATAAAATTCCAGCTGAATTGGCATATTTGGAGAAGAGAAATTCCAAAATTGATCCCAAACCAATCATTGATAAAAATGCCAATCATAATCCAGTACCAAATAGTAGATTCCGATTAAAAGACTTGCCTGATTTGAGTAAATTGAAATTTTTCGATGTCAAGAATATTTCCGTGCAGAACAAAGAAACTGAATTACAATTTCATTATACCACTATCAATTTACCACCAAGTTCCGATAGTGTTATTGTTGATATTAAATTTGGAGGGTTGAACGCATTGGATTATGCTAAGATTAATCAGTATGTGTTGAATCTTAGTAATGTCAAAGTTGGAATGGGATATGAGTTTTCTGGGGTTATCACCAACGTTGGTTCGTCTATGGCCAAGAACTATTCTGTTGGAGATTATGTTTTTGGGTTAATAGACCCTACATCAAGACGTGGATCATTATCATCAAGTCAATTGATTTACCCTAATCGTGATGTTTTGATAAAAGTTGATGAAGAAACTTTGAATAAGCTTCACCAAGTTGATATCAATATAAATACTGCAGGAGTCGGAAAAGATTTTCAAATTGAAGAAGACGAACAGTCATCAACAACCCCAGAAGAAGATAGCAAAGACGAGGTTTCAGCAACAAGTCGCAAAAATTCTGAACCACATAGTACACTTCCTCCATTGGCAAAGTTGTGTTCCTTCCCCTTATTGTACAATCATTCCAAACAATTGCTTCAACACTTGAATCCTAAAAATACTGAGGCGAATATTTTGATTAATGGTGCTGATATAAACCTTGGCTTAACATTGCTACAAATCTTGTTGATAGAGTATCCAAACCTTGAATACATGAAGCTTATTTTAGTTATTCGAGAGAAATCTTTGAAATTCATGGAAGGTATTGTTGATCAATTTCAAAAAAAATATTACAATCCTTCACAAACAAGAGATTTTAAAATTATAAGTTTTGATTTATTTAATGATGGATTGTATTTCCCTGGGGAAAAAATTCCTGTTAATTTCAAAAAACCAAATTTTTTTGCTAGTGAAGTGATCAATGCATTATTAGTACCACTTCGTCATAACGGTGATGTTGGAGAACAACAAAAAATTGATGAGAAAAACATTAATGATTATAAATTGGATATGATTATTGATTTAATTGGATGTAAGAAATATTTCCAAACTACTAGTACTAAAATTAATGAAATTGAAGAAATCAATTTACCATTCAAACAAAATATTTCCACTTCTCTTGGGAAGTTATTCAATGGGAATGTCAAAGAACCATTTTTGACAAGGATTTTGAAACCGAAAAAGTATGGATCTAGCTTAGTTAGTGCATGTAATTTCGATATCAGTGAGCCAACTTACGATATTGATCATTTAGTTACTTTCCAAGAAGGTATATTAAATCCATGGTCTAGTTCTTGGACAAGCAACATATTGAATAATTGGACAAATTATAATTATCACCAAGAAACGGGTTTGAGTTTCAAACAACAATGGTGTCAACAGGCTTTGGATTTGGTTCTTGATGATAAGTTAAAGTTCAAGATTGATGGATTAACGGAATGGAAGAATTTCAAAAAGAAAGATGTAAGGGTTGATGATGCCAAGTATATTTTACAAGTTGAAGATTTCTAGAATTGTATGTAGGGGGGTTTGTGTTTAATGTAATAAAAATATTATTAATGAACTTGGTGTGATGATGTAAGCCGAGAATCTCACGAAGAGATCTCAATTATCATTCTGACAATTCTCTTTGTCTAGAGAGTATTGTTTTAATAGTAATTACACAAAACTTTAACATTTTAGATTTAGGATTTACGAAGTCGCGTTTAATATTCCGCAAAGATCGGCAATTCTTGTTTCAGTAAAGATTTCTTCATCACCATCAACATTCTCTTTACTTTAAGCTCCCTCTTTCTGCTTAGTTGGTCAGTTAACTTCTACTGGTCTTATTTTTTTCAAATTCATAAAAACTTTATAATTTAAGCAATACTATATACTATGTACTAGATTTTCATTAATTGGATCATTCCTATTTAAAGATATACACCCCCCACAAATAGTTTAAGGATCGTAAGGACCAAAATATTCAAGCTTGACAGGAACATTCTTTTTACCCAAATGTTCTTTGATATCTTTCATAAACTCTCTTGGACCAACAAGGTACACATCATGTTCTGGAGCAATAAAATCTAAATCATCAGTAGTCAATTTACGGTTGAATGCTTTATCAATAACAATCTTGTCATCAGTGTTATTGTCTTCAGAAAAGTATTCAATAGCTTGGAATTTGTCACCAAATTTGCTCTTGTATTCTTTGAAAAGGTTGCCGAAAGCTCTAGTTTCAGCAGATCTGTTTGAGTACAAAAGTTTGACATTTTTTCCTTCTTCTAAAGCACGTTCAATCATTGATAACAATGGGGTAATACCAATACCACCAGCAACGAAAATCAATTCCTTGTCTGTAGCTGGGTCATAGACAAAATTACCAGCAGGAGGAGCAACTTTCAAAATATCGCCAACTTTCAAATTGTTATGAATATAACCTGAGATCTTACCACCTGGGACATGTCTAACAGAAATTCTATATTCATTTTCTTTAGGGAATTCTGACACTGAATATTCACGAGAAATCTCAAATTCTTCACCAGGTAATTTCCATCTGAAACACAAGTATTGACCACGTTCAGGTTTTGGTAATGGTAAAAGATCTTTATCAACTGGAGTGAAATAAACGGATTTGACATCTTTACATTCTTGAACAATTCTTGTCACTTTGAAATCTTTAAACCAACGCCATGGTTGTTTGGCATATTCTGCGGCTTCTAAATCGATCAATAATTTAGCCAAGTTCCCGTAAGCAATAGTCCAAGCTTCCAAAAAGTCTTTGTTAGCAATTTCTGGAGGTAATAATTCAACCATGGTTTGAATAAGACAAGTACCAACAATTGGATAATGTTCTGGTAACACTTGTAAACCAATATGTTTAACAACAATTTGTTTAACAAAATCGGTCAATGGAGTCAAATCTTCAATGTTTTTAGCATAATTCAATAAAGCAAATGCTAAAATTTTTGGTTGTCTCAATAATTTTTGATCAGTGGTGTTGAAAAATGGTTTAACTTCATCATAATTACCAATCATACGTTGATAGAATTTTTGAGTCAATGTTTCACCGGCTTCTTCTAAAATTGGAACGGTATCCAAAATGATTTTGACTTGGGCTGGAGTTAATTGTTTGGTTTCGTATTCGACTGTCATGTTTAGCTGCTCTGTTCTAAAGTTGTCTAAAGCAAAGTTATCTATTCTATAGTGATATAAAAGAATATAAAATTAAAAATAATTATCGAAATCATGGGGAAGTAAATCTCTATTTATAATGGATTTGAAAAAACTAAAACAAAATAAAAAAGAACAAACTATCAAAAAAAAGGAAAACAAACGTACATGAAAAAACACGTTTAATGGTTTTCCCGCTGATGCTCCCCGACGGTAATAATTGAAACAACATCTCCAATTTACACTTATACAAAAAATGATAGTTAAAATAATCACAAATGGAATGATTACTATTGGAAGAAAATTTGTTTTGAGTAAATCATCAGGTGTTTTTTCCGCGGTTTTGTGTAATATTCAATTTAAAGAAGAAGAATGAATGAATGATGGAGGAGTTGGGAAAATGCCGGAGCGCTTTAACCTAAATACTCCATCTAGGTTTTTTTTAGTTCTCATTTTTTTTAACTTGTCTCATTCTCTCGGTCTTTAAACTTGACTGAACAATTGAACAGTGTAGTTGGTATTACCAATTAGTTTGTCTTATACGATGTTGTCGGTTGTACGAAATTAGAAAAGAACGAATAAGAACGAAAAAAAAGAGAAGAAGTCAAAAGAAAAGGCATATTCTATTGTTTTAAGTATCAAAACTGACAATACAGTATGTTTTTACATGATTTGTTTGAGATGGTATTGCCTCTTGGTAAAACTGAACATTTTAGTTTTCGTTTGAGGCGTCTTCGTTATGAGTGCAAGTACATGCATCTTGATGTAGGACTGTATAATGATCACGTCCAACGTTCGTTAATTTATTTGCTCTATAGGGTGTTGCTGGGCATGTGGTGGGGCATTATGCAAGACCAAAATGAACCCATGCTTTTTAGATTATGTTCTATTGTCTTATTGAATATTGACAAACATAGTAGGTAGGTGATTATTCTTTTCTCCTTGGTGGCTGGGGAACGATCGTAATTCTGTAGTGAAGCCTCAACGGTAGCGATAAGTCCAGATCAAATCAGGGGAGGAGGGCTAAAAATAATACTAAGCATCTACTCTACAAGTTTGATTTGCAATACATTCTACATTCATTGATTGATTGATTGTCTTTATTGTGGGGGAGTTCATTAATTGCAACTGTTGTAGTGAGCATTTAAAAAACTGCGGGAATAAGAAATCAAGTTCCGGTAATAAAGTTGTCGTGTATAGCTAACCAGGCAAATCGCGGGAATAAAGAGACCCCGAAAAAAGTTTATTCCCGTGATTTAGTCTTGGTGTTGCTGCTACACCAAGAAGTTAGTCTCACTAATTACGGAAATAACCGTTTAGTTTTCCAAATGGTTATTAAGTTATATCGATAAAGTTAGTTCTCAGAGTTAGGTCATTTAAAGTTCAAGTGACATCGTATGATTAATGGTTTGTTATTGTTATGAGTAGATTTAGGTTTAAACTCGGAGGGGAAGAATTGCCATAATTAAAATTACTAATGATGTGTTAGATATTTAATATGCATGAATTTGTTGCAAATTTACGTTAAGCTTCGGTACAAGTTTAAAAGCCTGTTTTTTAAGCTTTGAAAAAAATAGAAATCAGGGTAGCGTAAGGGGAGAAATGCATTATTCCAATTTATTATATACACTGAACATCAATATTTTCTCAATGTTGGCTTAATGAACTTTTTTAACTAGTTTTTTAGGTAAAATTTTAACGAAAAATAAAGAAAATATGAAATATGATTTGTTAATAGAACCAACATATAAAAAGATAAATATTCCATTACTTGAAAATTATTTCTTTACCATATTCTATCAATACAGATTTCCATCTAATTTCTTCATACGGTCGTTCAATTCAAATAATTTTCAAAGATTTTTATCACGTGATCACACATATACATTCTCCACTCTGGTTACTGGTTATTGATTTTTGGCTTACAAAAAAGGAATTTAAAGCCGTAACCATATTTTCTAGAGTAATTTAAAGCCATATGAGTCCAACTGTAGAGCTCTGCTAATTCATGTTTAGAATTTTTGAAAAAGTGGCATATGTTGTTGTGGTTGAAATGATAGATAAATATGTTGAATAGGTCAAGAGATCCACACACTCACTATTCTAGGACATGCATACCGCTCTTTCTTTCCCTTAGCAGAAACTCTTATCAAAAAATTAGTTTATACACATAGATAAATGATAATCACGTATATTGAAAAATGTGGAATATGTTGTGGGTTAGCTCCTTGAGTTTGATCTGCCATTATTGTACTGGCTTGATCTAGACTAATGAAAGT